>CETH01059040.1_pt1 | contig 133540 bp, 128 predicted proteins | sample 361461 | NCBI WGS metagenome assembly CETH01 (sample SAMEA2622695, study PRJEB7988) | marine metagenome | isolation source: saline water (ENVO:00002010), including | reverse complement strand
AGCCGCCTGCCAGTAGCGCTCCGGTGAGCACCATCGGCGCTACCCATTTTACTTTTGGATGTCGGATCATTGTCGAACTCCTAGCTGATGTGTGTGTACAAACACGAAGTTCTCCAATGAACCTGAATAAAGCCTGAGAGCTTTATGAGATTTAGATAAGAAACGCTAATCCAAAATTGTAAACCCGAACCGACCTGTCTCCCTAACCAAGTAGGACTTTCATCGAAATGGAATCAGCCAAACGAAAAGCCAGAACCGTCGCCCGTCAGTCCATTAAGGGGCAGATATTTGAGCTCTCACCTGGCCAGCATCTACGAAAGCTTCGTAGTCAATAAGCATGCCGCCACTCAACCTGAAAACGCTTAAAACGCGTTGCGGGAACACGGAATTGCCATTCTCTGACTTGCCCATTGACTGAATGGGTTCGCCTTTCCAATTCCAGATTCCGAAAGCAGCATCTTCTGTAGCGACGATGCTCTCCACTTCAATCTCTACCCCCGGAATGTTCTCGCAAAATCCGGTTGCGTGTGCATGGAGGGCGGAAGGACCACGCATGCCCGTCGCGTGGTCAAGCATCTCGTCGTCGACGAATTCAGGAATTAGCTCAAACCTACGTTTACCTAGAACTTCGCCCAGATATGTGGCCATCACCTCAGTGGAGCGCTCGACAGTCATGACTTCCCCCTTAAATTGTCGCCTAATGTTTTGGGACCTTAGCCGGGTTTAAGAGAACAGGATTCACGACTGTCTAATCTGGTCACCCGTTCACTTCAGCTATTACCGCGTCGACCATTGCTTCTGTGTCGAAGTTTGGTTGCCATCCCCACTCTTCGCGAGCCGCACGGTCATCAATTCGAACTGATGCAGCAATTGCCCCGCTAGGAGGTGAAAAGGTTATGTCCGCATCAGAAATCCGAGACCTTACGACCTCAGCCAGCTCACCAGCGGTTGGCGTAGGTTGAATTCCATCGACCAAGTAGTTGATCGACTCGATTGATTCTGATGGCGCTGCGGCCAGTTCAATAGCTGCGCGGGCCGCATCTTGATAGTGCAGTATCGCGATCACTGCCTCAGGCGGTACCCAAACCTCGAACGGCTCTCCCAAAGCAGGCCTTTCAATTATCCAACTGGTGTACTGAGCAAGACTCCAAGTGGTTACGCCTGGCCCAACGATTGACGGATAACGCAAACTTCTAAAGTCCAACCCATATTTCTGTCGGTAGTAAGCACCAAGGTTTTCTCCCAAAACCTTTGTCACTCCGTATACCGAGCTTGGTCGTTGCAGAGTGAGGTCATTAATGACCCCGCCCCCGGTGTCGCGTCCATAAGTTCCGATTGAACTGGCAAAGATCATCTGCTCTGTACCCGCAAGCCGCGCAGCCTCGATGGTTTCAATAAAACCCGCAGCGTTTGCTTGAAGTAGCGCCTGAGGATCTTCTTCACCCGGGCCAGTCAAAATCGCCCCGAAATGGAACAACTTTGTCGGCTTTACCTCAGAAAGAAGAGACGAAGCACTACCAGGAACGGAAAGGTCGAATTGGTGAAGGTGAACTTGCTCTGCAATACCTTCAACCCGACCTAAATTTCCCGATCTATGTGCGATGTGAACTTCCTCACCGCTGTCTATAAGCATTCGGGCTATCTCGGCCCCAATAAAACCGGTCCCCCCGGTAATCAAAGTACTCATAACAACACAATGACACGATGCACCAAAGAGTGCCTACCGAGAGTAGATTTCATCTATGACAAATCGCGACAGCGAAACCTCTTTTGCCCTTCGTCGCGACCGTGTAGTGGGCCGATGGGCTCTCACCGAAGAAATTGTTTTAGTTCGCTCGGGACCTGTCCTTCCAAAAGCAGGAAGCGATATGGATCACTCATTTCAACCGCATCCAGACTTCGCTTACTTATCAGGCCGCGGGATCCCCGATGCGGTACTCGCGTTTGACGCTCGACAGAGTGAATGGCAGATGTTCGGTCCGCGATCAACACCAGAAGATCAAGTCTGGCATCAACCCGCTGAGCCCGTGGGGCTGCCTATAGAAGAACTTGAGGGGTGGATAGCGGACAGGAGTACCCAGACAGTTCTAGAAGCTTGGGATGACCCCAAGATCCAAGCAGGTATCGCTGATGAGCGAATCCACAAAGATGATTTAGAGCTCTCTGCTTTGAGAACCGCCGCATTGTCGAGCGAGGCAGGCTTCGATTGGGTCTACCAAAACGTTTCTGCTGGTATGACAGAGCGCGAGATCCAAATAGGAATGGAAGCCGAATTTTTTCGCGCTGGAGCGGTGCGCACGGCCTATCCAAGCATCGTTGCTGCTGGCCCCAACGGTGCTTACCTCCATTACTTCTACGGCCAAGATGACAGCTTGAATCCGTCCACCCGAACTCTTCAAGAGGGAGAACTTCTACTAATTGACGCTGGGGGTGAATTCGGAGGTTATGCGAGTGACGTCACCAGGACGATGGTCGTAGGCGCAGAACCAACCGATGTCCAGTCGTTCCTTTGGCATTTAGTCCTGAGCGCTCAAGAACTAGCTATAGATCGATGTCGACCAGGCCAAGAATGGCGTGAAGTTCACCTAGATTCGGCTCGAGTCATTGGCTCAGGCTTAGTGGAACTTGGCCTATTACGAGGCGAAGTAGATCAGCTCGTTTCCTCGGGCGCTGTTGCACTCTTTTACCCTCATGGACTTGGGCATCTCATAGGTCTCACCGTTCACGATGCAGGCGGTTACCCGTCAGGACGAGAACCTAGCTCACACCCCCAGTCGCGATACCTACGAACCGATCGAATACTCGAAGCCGGGATGATCACAAGCGTTGAGCCTGGTGTTTATTTCATCGATGCGCTTCTTCAAGACCCAGCGATTCGAGAAAGATTCGCAGAAGAAGTTGTTTGGGATGCTGTTGACCCTTTCAGAGGATTCGGGGGCATCAGAATCGAAGATGATATCCATATCACCGATGATGAACCAGAGGTCTTAAGCGGACATATCGGTAAACCTATTCGCATCGGCTGAAGAGCCTCCGACTATTCGGTCCACGGCTAAGTGAACTAAATAAACATCTAACGCCAAGCAAAAACAGGCTGCTCTAGTTCATCAACTCGAACATCGTCTCCGTCGTACGCCACAGCCCGGAACTGGTACATCACAGCACCAGTCGGAGCATGTATGAGGTCCCCTCCGATCGGTAGCTGAACAACTGGACGTTCGCTTTCAGGGATCTTGATGAAACGAGGCGAGTCGGGCCTTGTGAGTTCCCGGATAGAAATTCGGTGAATTGATGCAACCTCATTCGGGTTAGCGACAGGTTCGAGATGCCCGCCTAGCCAAAATACAAAGGGGCTGATCACGTAGCCAGACCTCGTTGGGTAGTCATCTAGCCGGCCGAGTAAATCATCGGCAGTGAGACGCAAACCGACTTCCTCATGAGCCTCCCTCATCGCCGCCTCTAACGCAGACTCACCAGGATCTACTCGGCCACCAGGTAAGGCCCATTGGCCAGGGTGATCCTTGAGTTTGGATGTGCGACGAGTAAGAAGAACTGAGGCACCGCCAGCTGTTCCTTCGACGGTTCCCGTCAACTCCTCATCTGCGGGCACCCCTGGAATATCGGCGAGTAGCTGCTTGCGGTCAAAGGCGGTTTCTCCCTCTAACAGTGGATCATCTCCATGAACTGAAGCATCACTATCAAGGACGATGACACACACTGAAGCTTGAGTGAGACCTTCATCCAGATGGTCGCGCCTTTGGTGGCGTTGCAAATTATTTACCAAACGCCGACGCAATGAAGAATCAAAAATAACGTCAATGCTCATATCAGGAGTCTCGCGCGCAAGACGAGTGACTGTGCGCTCGCTACGATAAGAGCAGCGTTACCGATAAGGATCCGTGACGATATGAAAGTTAAAAATATCGAAGAAAGTACCTTCGGTTCAGTGGTCACCGACCTTGACATCGAAAATATGACTGATTCCGAATGGAATGACCTGTATGAACTCTGGATTGATAGGGCGTTACTAGTCTTTCCAAGTGTTTTTCTGACAGAAGAAGGACAGGATCAGTTTGCTCGAAGATTCGGAGATCTGGAATTCCCCCGCGCTGCTATTTCGAACATCGGCAAAGACGGCAAAGTTCACTTCGAAGAGGGAGACGAAGTAGTCAAATCGTTAAAAGGCAACGAAGGTTGGCATCACGACAGCACCTATATGCCCATACAAGCCAAAGGGGCAGTTTTCAGTGCCGAGATTGTGCCTGAATCAGGTGCCGACACTGGATGGGCTGACATGCGCGCAGCCTATGAAGAGCTCGACTCCGAGACCCGAGAACGCATCACAAATCTCAAGGCGTATCACTCGCTTTATTACAGCCAAGAACGGTCTGGCTACCTACCCGATAAACAGAATGAAGATGGCACGTACAATTTGTACGGTTATCACGACATGGAGGTCTCGCTACGTCCCCTTGTCAAGGTTCATCCAGTTACCGGTCAGCCCAATCTTCTCATCGGGCGACATGCACACGACATTGTTGGGTTGGATCGAGAAGAATCAGTCAGGCTCCTTGACGAATTGAACGATTGGGCTTGTCAACCTCCCCGCACCTATCATCATCAATGGACTGTAGGTGATGCGGTTGTTTGGGATAATCGACGACTACAACACCGAGGTACACCCTTCAACATGAAAGAACCGCGACGCATGTGGCACACAAGAATCGCTGGGGACCCCTCCTCCGAATTGGCAATTAATCACCAAACCGACGCCATTCCATCAGACGACGTCGAGCGACACCCAACAGGCACATGGGCCTGTTAGATCAAATTCGCGCCGACCTTACGGCTGCCATGAAATCCAAAGACAAACTGACAGTAGCTACGTTGCGTTCAGTGGTAGCCGCGGTACAAGAAGCAGAAGTTGCTGGCACCTCAGCGACCACCTTGGCTGATGAGCAAGTAGAGAAAGTCATAGCGGCACAAGCGAAACGTCGAGTGGAAGCAGCAGAAGCCTTTGAACAAGGTGGAAGAACAGAAAAAGCTGCTGACGAGCGCGCAGAACTCACGATTCTTGAGCAGTATCTTCCTGAGCAATTAGACGCGGATGCCGTGGCTGTGATCGTTGAGCGTGTCTTAAAAGATGGTGGTTACTCAACCATGGCAGATATGGGACAAGCCATGAAAGCCGTTAATGCCGAAGTCGCTGGCAAGGCAGAAGGACGGGTAGTCGCAGAGCTAGTTAAATCACACCTCTCGTGAGCGCATCAAAACGCCAAATAGCATTGGTCGGCTTCCTCCAAGCTCAGAACTGTACGACTATCCCAGCAGCTTGGCGTCACCCCGAAGCTCGGCATGACGTGACTAGCGTCGATTTCTATCAGCACATAGCGAAAGTGTTAGAGAGAGGGCTGTTTGACCTCGGGTTCTTTGATGACCGCCTCGCCATGCCAGATATGTACGGAGGGGACCACCGACATACCGTCGAAAACGGCATCAGATGCGTGAAGCTAGATGCAGTGACTGTTCTTACAACCATGGGAATGGTTACCAAGAACCTGGGCTTAGGTGCGACGTACTCAACTACCTATTTCCCCCCTTTCCATGTGGCACGACTTTTCGCAACACTTGACCACATGAGTGGCGGCCGAGCGGCATGGAACGTCGTCACATCGGTTAACGACAACGAAGCCAAAAATATGGGACTAGATGAGGCTCCTGCCCACGACGTTCGATACGACCAAGCTGACGAATTTATGGAGATAGTCCATGGACATTGGGACACATGGGAAGCTGACGCTGTCGTCGCGGATCGGGCCTCGGGGTTATATGCGCGCGGAGATATGGTTCACCGCCTAGACCATGAAGGTCCCCATTACAGGTCACGAGGCCCGTTCACTGTCCCTCGAACCCCTCAAGGTCACCCCGTAGTTATCCAGGCTGGCCAAAGTGGCCGAGGAGTCGAGTTCGCATCCCGTTGGGGTGAACTGCTTTTCATGTCGAACCCCAGCCTTTCGCGAGCCAAGGAAAATTATGTTGCTGTGAAATCAGCAATTGAGGCGAATGGCCGCGACCCTGACCAGGTAAAAATCGCGAATCTCACCTTCCCCGTCGTGGGTCGAACTATGTCGGAAGCCGAAGATCGACGCGCCGCCTATGATTTGCTTCCCAATTTGATTGACGATCTCTCGTTGCTTTCTGAAGGACTCAATTTCGACTTCTCTGAGAAGGCGCTCGAAGAGCCGCTTTCAGAAGAAGACGTTGCTGCAATGACAGGCATTCAAGGTATCCGTAATCAAGTCATCGAAGTAACAGGAAACCAAACCCCGAGCGTCAAAGACTTCGTGGAAGTCTCCGGACGAGGTCGACTAGCTCACCCTGTGGTAGGTGGTCCAACTGAGCTTGCTGACTACTTCGAAGAATGGTTCACGGCCCCTGCCTGCGATGGCTTTGTAATAGCGGGCACTCATATGCCCGGGGCGTTCGAGGACTTTGTGGATTTAGTGGTACCAGAGCTACAAAGACGAGGATTATTCAGAACCGAATACTCTGGTAGCACGCTGAGGGACAACCTAGGGCTAACGCAACCCGTTCCCGGGGCATGGCGCCGTTAACCAAATTGAGACTCTCGAAAAGCCTGCACAATAGCATTGCCTTGGGCGGCCCAAATTCCCTCCAGTTGCATGATCTGAGATAGTGAACGGTCGAGAGAACGAATACGAAACGGCTGTCCAGTTAGCCAGGGTCGCAAGGTCAACATCATATGGCGTGCTGAAGTTTGGCCGTCAAGGTGAAGTCTCGAAGCAGCAGCCACGATCATGCTCTCCCAGCTGGCGAGGCTTGCTCGCCGATGCCAAAGAGCAAATTCGTCATCCACCTCTAAAAAAAGAGGGAGAGAAATGAGGTCCCCTAGAGGTGTCGTCATCTTGTAGGGCTGCTCGTCGTTGGGCCAATCACACACATAGCTGACTCCAGCAGCAGCCAACAGTTCGGGAGTCCGCTGTGACTCAACTCCTTCGGGTGAAAACCAGCCCGAAGGCCGCGCACCAGTGACCTTCTCTAACGTGTCTAAAGAATTTCCAATAATCTCAACTTCAGCTTCCTTGCTAAGTTTTGATGTGATGATTTGGCTGGCTGCAACGCCATGTCCGACTAGCTCGCAACCACGCTGCATGAGATGGTCAACGAGCCATGGATAGTGAATGGCAGTGACCTTGTCAACGGCAACGGTTGCAGGAATGCCGTGGTGCTCGAGAGTGTCCAACAACCTGAAAACACCTACTCGATGCCCGTATTCCCGGTGGGTTAATTGGACATAATCCGGCGCTGGCAACTTGATGAGTCCACCACTGGCGTTGCGCAAACTGTAAGCGTCTGTTGGTGGTTCCCATTCGTAGTGTTCAAGGAGAACAAGGGCTCCCAGAGCCAAAGGTTTGTTTTCGGGCCAAACAAGTGGAGCCCTAGTCGGCAAAGGGGAATAAGAGTAATGGGAATGGTCCATGCCCGAAGAACGTTCAGCTGGCATCGCGCACCGCGCTGATAACTTCAGCATGATCCACAAACTCTTCATAATGGTGATCAATAAAGTGTTCTGCGATCTGTGAGGCCGTCGCTTGCCAAACGTCGTCACGGCCTAACAAATAATCCAGAATTTCTTCCAAGCCCTCAATGCGATGAGGCATTCCCATCAAATAGGGGTGAAGAGCCAACGCCATTACGCGTCCCGACGTCTTGCCCTCTTCGTGCAGAGTGTCGAATTGAGCTTTGACCATTTCAACGAAGTCTTTTGTGTCGTGATGCTGAAGGAAGACCGGAACGTCATTCAGTTCGATGCTGTACGGAACTGAGATAAGAGGCCCGCCCTCAACCTTTATGGGTATTGGCTGGTCATCATGAAGCCAATCAGCATGATAAATAAGCCCAGCCTCGGACATGAGATCAGGCGTACGAATTGTGTTGGATACAGCAGGACCCAGCATGCCCTTAAGCTTCTGACCTGTGTGTCGACGCAACGTATCGACGCAGTCGACGTAGAACTCACGTTCCTCTTGTTCGGTCAGTGAAGATAGATACCGAGTGTTATATATGCCATGGCTCATGATCTCCCAGTTGCGGTCGGCCATCGCCTTCCCGATATCGGGGTAGTGCTCGAATATGGCCAAATTTGTTGAGGCAGTGCAACGCACATTGTGTTCATCGAGCACATCTAACATCCGCCAGAAACCGACCCGATTCCCGTAATCGCGGTGTGAGTAGCCTTGCACCTCAGGGTGAGGCGATCTGGGCCAAGGATTTCGAAGCGCATCTCTTGGCGGGAGGTATTCGTAGTGCTCAACGTTGGGAGCGACCCACAGCGCAACTTTGGCATCATTCGGCCATGAGATAGTTGGCCGATCTGCCATTGGCAAATAGTCAACTCGATGTGGCGGTAAGGACATACCAGCACCGTAGTCAGAACAGATGGCGTAAGGGGAGTATGGTCCCAAGTGACGAGTCGGAGATATAGAGGGGGATTCGTGCTCAGTAACTACAGAGTCATAGACCTGACAGACGAACGAGGCCATCTTGCAGCTTTCATTTTGGCTCAAATGGGAGCTGAGGTAATAGCTGTCGAACCACCCTCTGGCTCGAGTGCCAGAAGCCTTGGGCCCTTCGCCCAAAATATTGATGATGGTGATCACTCTCTTCAACATTGGTCCTACAACAGAGGCAAGAAGAGCGTTGTCCTAGATCTAGATACCAAAGAAGGAATCAGTCAACTGGAGACCCTGATTTCTGGAGCAGACATCATGTTCGAGTCCTTCGATCATGGCTTCATGGAATCCATTGGTCTTGGGCCCCAACAAATAGAAAAACTGAACCGCCACTTGGTTAACGTCTCGATTACGGCTTTTGGCAGTTCCGGCCCAAAGGCAGGATGGGAATACAGCGACCTAACAATTCAGGCTTCAGCAGGGAACATGGTGTTAACAGGCGACGAAGATCGTTCGCCGCTGCGCGCAGGTGGCACCCTGCCTCAAGCTTTCGCCAATGCAGCATCAGAAGCAGCAGGAGCTGCTCTGATAGCGCTGTTCGAGAGACAGACCACTTCAGGGCTTGGACAGCATGTTGATGTCTCCGCTCAACATTCAATGAATCAATGCACCCAATCAATGTCGTTGGCAACGCCACTCGGAGGTTCGGTCCCTACCCGAGTGGCGGGTGGAGCGTACCTAGGAACTACGCGTGTCCAACTGATGTGGCCCTGCTCAGATGGCTATGCCTCGGTGAGTTTCTTATTCGGGCAAGCGTTCGCCTATTTCACCCAGAACCTCATGAACTGGGTGCACGAAGAGGGCTTCTGCGATGAAGCAACACGCGACAAAGACTGGGTTGAGTACGCCATGATGCTGCTGGATGGGCGGGAGCCAACCGAAGAATATGAGCGAGTAAAAGAGATTCTCGGCAAGTTCTTCGCTACTAAAACGAAATCCGAGTTGTTAGAAGCCGCTATGAAACGCCGGTTGCTAATTACCCCAATTACCACCACTGAAGAAGTCGTGAATAGTGAACAGTTGAACTTCCGAAGTTATTGGGAGACTGTCGAACACGACGATGGGGTCATCGTCGACTACCCAGGTCCGTTTGCAAAATTCGAGCTAACTCCACTACAAAAATTAGGTCAAGCACCGAAACTGGGTGAACACACCCATGAAATACTCAATGAGCCTGCACGCGTTCCATCGGTTGCTATCCGAAACGAGTCGCCATCCAAAGAGTTGCCACTTAAAGGAATCAAAATCTTAGATCTGATGTGGGCTATGGCCGGTCCAGCCGCTTCTCGCGTTCTCGCTGACTACGGCGCAGAAATTATTCGTGTTGAATCGGCAAACAAGATTGACGCTGTTCGTACGCTTGAACCTTTTCCGGGAGGCGAGGCAGACCCAGATAAATCGGGCATCTACCACAACATGAATGCTGGAAAACGTGGACTCAGCCTTGATCTGTCGAAGCCAGAAGCCATCGATGTGATCTGGGACCTCATTGACTGGGCAGATGTCGTCCTTGAGTCGTTCTCCCCTAAAGCTATGACCGCTTGGGGCCTCGACTATGCCCAAGTATCAAAGCGCAAGCCTGGGGTGATCATGGCCTCTAGCTGTCTTATGGGGCAGACAGGTCCTCTATCGATGCTGGCAGGATTCGGTACCATGGCTGCTGCAATTTCTGGGTTCTTTTATCCGGTGGGATGGACTGACCGCGCTCCCAGCGGACCGTTTAGCGCATATACCGATTACACATCGCCACGCTGGCTTGTGGCATCTGTCATGGGGGCTCTAGAACATAAAAGGCGCACCGGTGAAGGCCAATATATTGACCTATCACAGGCTGAAGCCGCCTTGCATCTGATGTCGCCGGCTCTTCTGGAGTACTCCGTTAACGGCAACATATGGGAACGAGCAGGAAACCGAGATCACGTCTTTGCGCCCCAGGGTGGCTACCCAACCAACGGCGATGACAACTGGATCGCAATCTCTTGCAAAGATGACTCCCAATGGATTTCCTTAGCAAGAGAAATGGGACGCGAAGACATATCGGGCCTTTCGAACCTAGAACGACACGAAAGACATGAAGAACTCGACGAAATTATCTCGGCATGGACACTCCAACGAAGTGGAGCTGAGTTGATGGAGGCCTTACAGGAGATCGGTGTTGCATCTCACATTGTCCAAAATTCCCCCGAACTATCGACTGATCCACAAATGGCACACAGAGGGTTATTTGCTGAGGTCATTCACGGAACTCATGAACCGTTCTTTGTTGATGGCACCCGGTTCCACTTATCGCGCACCCCTGCAGAGGTCACTCACGCCGGCCCAGTTTTTGGAGAACATACCTTTGAGGTTTTGACCGACAACTTGGGTTACGACAGTGACCGAATAGCAGAACTCGCGGTAGCAGAACTTCTTGAGTGAAAAGCGCTCCTACCAAGTATCAACCATGGGACGTTTCTTTCCGTCTCTAGGAGATGGTTTTGGAGCTGCCTTCAGAGCCATAGAAACCCAGGTGCGAGTTTCCGCTGGATCGATCACATCATCCAACTCAAAAAATGTTGCTGTACTCACAGCCTTACCATTCTCGTATAGCTTCGCCACCATCTCTTCGTAGTAAGCGATTCGCTCTTCTGGGTCTTCGATGGATTCAAGTTCTTTGCGGTAACCAAGTTTGACGAAGCCTTCGAGCCCCATCCCGCCAAATTCGCCCGTAGGCCAAGCCACACAGAACACCGGAGCTTTGAAACTGCCTCCAGCCATAGCCTGAGCCCCAAGCCCGTAGCCTTTGCGCAATACAACGGTCATAAACGGCACAGTTACGCTGGCTGAAGTAACAAACATTCGGCTGGCATGACGAACGGTCGCCTCATACTCGGCTTGAGGTCCCACCATAATTCCTGGCGTGTCGCACAAAAAGATCAGCGGTATGTCATGAGCATCGCAGAGTTGCATGAACCTGCTGCCCTTATCGCCGACGTCAGCATCTATAGCCCCACCTAGATGATGGTTGTTGTTAGCGATGATCCCGACAGGGTGGCCCTCGATTCGAGCTAAAGTTGTGATGCAACCAGGCCCCCAACCCTTACGAATTTCAAGGGTTGAGTCGACATCACACATAGTCTCAATGACCTCGCGAACGTCATAAGCACGAAGACGATTCTCAGGGACAATATGCCTCAATAATCGCTGATCCGGTGCCTCCCAATCTTCGACTGGCCCTTGGAAATAAGAAAGGTATTTCTTAGCCGTGTCCATCGCTTCATCTTCATCTTTAACGAGGATGTCGATAACTCCATTCGGGTATTGGACATCAACTGGCCCGACTTCTTCCGGGCGAAAGACCCCAAGTCCACCCCCTTCGATCATCGCTGGGCCGCCTATGCCAATGTTCGACCCTTCGGTGGCAATAATCACGTCACAACAACCCAGCAGTACGGCATTGCCTGCGAAGCAGCGGCCATTTGTGACACCTACGAGTGGAACTAAACCAGACAGCTTTGCGAAGAAAGTGAATGCCCAACAGTCAAGCCCAGCTCCGCCAGCTGTATCGGTGTCACCAGGGCGACCTCCGCCACCCTCGGCTAGCAGGACAGTCGGAAGTTTGTTCTGCTCCGCTAATTCGAAGAGCCGATCCTTTTTCCGATGATTCTGGAGCCCTTGGGTTCCAGCTAGAACCATGTAGTCATAGGACATCACCATTGTTTGAGCATCGTCTTGACCAAATAAAGCACCGTTCACGCTTCCGATTCCTGCGACCATGCCATCGCCTTGGGTGTTATCGATGAGGTCGTCGAGGCTTCTCCGTCGTCGTTGCGCCGCCACCATCAACGGTCCGTACTCGACGAATGTTCCATCGTCGATTAGACGAGATAAGTTCTCGCGGGCTGTTCGGTGACCTCGACCATGTCTTTTCTCGACAGCCGACGGCTTTGCCTCATCCATTCCCTTGTAATGGCGGTCAAAGACTTCCTGCAGATCGGGTCTTATGAAGTCAAGGTCGACTGTTGCTTGGGTTTCGTCGCTCTCGATATCGAGATCTGCTTCCTCAATAAACAAAAGCGGATGACCTTCATAGATAGTGTCACCCTGACTAACCCCTAAGGACCGCACTATGCCGGTCATAGTGGACGCGATGACATGTTCCATTTTCATCGCTTCCATAACAGCTACAGGTTGACCCATAGCTACCTCATCTCCCGGACTTACGGATAGAGAGATAATCGTTCCCTGCAGCGGGGCTTCGACCGCCTGAGTGCCATCGGGTCCGGCCGATGAGGAGCTCTCTGATTTAGCTGAAGAATTATCCGTCTGTCTTTGATCTATATCACCGTGTTGAAGAACGGCTAGGGGATCGCTACTTACCTGTGCCCCCGCAAGAGGAGCAGTTGACGCTTCATCAGCAGAAAGAGATGACCAGTGATCTAATGAGATTAGCTGGGCTGCCTCAACGAGTTCGGAAGCGAATATGTTTATAAAACCTGTAGTTACAGTATTTTCTCGTACCTCTGGCCGGTCCAGCAAAGCAAGTAGATAGGTGATGTTGGTAGACACTCCTTCAATACGGAATTCGCTAAGAGCGCGTCTGACTCGTCGCACTGCGTCTTCGTAATTACTAGTTGGCGAGTACCCAATTACCTTTGCAATCAACGAGTCAAAATTCGGATTCGTTGGGTACCCCTGATAACCATAGGAATCTGTTCTGACCCCGGGCCCACTGGGAGTTTCGAATGCTGAGATCGTCCCTCCTGCGGGCCGAGCTAAGCCCTCTTCAGTCATCGTTTCAGTGTTGACCCGGCATTGAATGGCAAACCCCTTTGGCTCAGGCGCCTGGGTTTGCTGCAACCGCAAATCAGCTAGCGAAGCGCCGCCTGCTATAAGGATTTGACTACGAACTAAGTCAACTCCAGTGATTTCTTCGGTAACCGTGTGCTCTACCTGAAGTCGGGCATTGGTTTCTATAAAGGCCACGGTTGTCGGGTCGTTTGCATCAACTAAAAATTCCCATGTACCTAAACCCAAGTAGCCGACTTCACCAGCCATCTTGGTGGCAGCGTCAGTCAACACGGCACGGGTCTCTGCGTTAATTGATGGCGACGGCGCGACCTCAATAATCTTCTGGTTCTGTCTTTGTAGGGTGCACTCCCGTTCACCGAGATGAGTGACAGAGGACCCATCTCCGATGATTTGGACTTCTATGTGTCTTGCTGCCTCAATAAGTTTTTCTGCGTAAAGATCGCCAATACCGAAGGAAGATTGGGCCTCGCTTTGGCAGCGTTCAAAAATTGATGCGACATCTTGGCCTTGACGGACTTCACGCATCCCTCTGCCGCCACCTCCCGCCACAGCTTTAACCATGACAGCCCCATGCTCAGCAAGAAATTCTTCGACCTCTTCTAAGGTGGCTGCACCTGGAGTAGCCGCAACTACTGGGACGTCAAGCCGCGTCGCTAGATTCCTGGCTGAGAGCTTGTCGCCGAATAAAGCCAACTGCTCAGAAAGCGGCCCCACAAACGTGATCCCTTTGGTCTCCAACGCTCGCGCGAAATCGGCGTTTTCAGCTAGAAAACCGTATCCCGGGTGAACGGCGTCGCAACCCGAAGAAACAGCGACGTCCACGATCTGATCTATGTCCAGGTAGGCGGCTACCCCGCTGCCTTCCAACCCCACTGATTCATCGGAAACCTGCCTATGTAGAGACAAATGATCGTCGGAACTGAAAGTGGCAACGCTCGCGATTCCCAGATCCCCAGCAGCGCGAGCTATTCGTATAGCAATTTCGCCACGGTTCGCTATCAGGAGCTTTTCTACAGGCATTGGTACCTCTTCACGGATGCTTTTCTATGCCCGTTCTACATCATGTAGGCACTGTCGTTCTCGCTCAATCAGCGGTAAGGGGTGGAAGAATCACAGCGACTTGTCGAACAAGAGCGACTTCTGAGCCATGAGCATCGATGAACACGGCGTCAGTTGTAGACCACGGCTTGCCTTTTCTGACCTCAAGTTCACCCCATCTCCCAGCCACCACTACATCTCCGTCAGCATGAAAAGGCCCTAAATGTTGCACGCGTCCGGAGGCATGGACTCCAGCAGGCATTCGATAGGAGTGTCTGATTAGCGGCGTCATTTGTCCCAAAACCCACGATGGGTGAGTGACTGGAGTATCACCCGAACTCCACGCAGGATCATCGTCATGGATTCGTTCAGCCATCCAAACTCTGGCATCGTCAGCTGTTAAAGGAACAGACATTGACGGATAATCGAGATCGGTTGGAATCTCATTTAACCCCAGAAACGGTCTGTCCTCCGGCTCGGGAACCGGCGACCGGTTACTAGGAAGCTTGAATTCGTCTATCCAAGGAGCATCACCTAACCCGATAGTTCCTTCGATAGTGATGCGCCCGTCGGAGAGGACTTTTTGTGTGATCAACCCGACCTCTGAATTATCCGCAGATGGTGTCACTTCCGTAAGAAGTTCATCGCCTGCATATACGGGTCTGGGAAGGCGGAACTCGCACCACCCGTGAGAGAGCCAACTAGTACCAAGAGAATCGAGAATCGCAGGAACCATCCATCCGTAGGTGTGTATTCCGGCCACAATTCCACCGGCATACCCATAACTTGTAGCGCTTTCATCGTGTATGGGGTTAGCAGCCGAAACCTCAGCAGGGTCGGGAACTGCTACGCGACTGCACGACGCAGATAAAACCGTCATGTCGAAGACTTTAGGTTGCGGTCGAATAAAGAATGTAGGAGTTCCCAGTGACGTTCCGAAGCGACCTTGTCATATTTAGGTCGTTGCGAAAAAACGAAACCGTGGTGTACCCCTTCGATCCACTCCGCGTTGTGTGAAACCTCAGCGTTTGTCAGAGCTTCTGTCAGCCGATCATAATGAGGTCTGTCCACCCAGTCATCGAACTCAGCGGCAAGAACCAGAATTTCGCCGTTAATTTCAGCCGCTCTTGTGTGGGGTGAATCATCGGCATCGGTGGCCAGCCGAACTCCGTGTATAGATGCTGCGGCCCTTATCTTCTCGGGATAGTCGGCAGCTAGCCATAAGGCGAACGGCCCGCTCATGCAGTATCCGGTCACCCCAACAACATCGGTGTTTGCCGAAGCATCTGATTCAGCGTGTTCAAGGAGCGTTAAAGCGTCACGAGAGACCATAGTGTTGCTGAGATTATCCATTAGCTGCGCCATGTACTTAGCGCTGACTGGGTCCTCGCGATGAATTGTGAAGGAGGGGACGTCTCGGTAATAGAGATTCGGCAACATAACGTAATAACCAGTCGCTGCGACTCGCCTCGCCATGTCATGAAGTTCTTCTCGTTTTCCTGGCGCGTCCATCAGGAACAGAATTACAGGGAACGGTCCTTCTGATTCGGGGCGAACGACAAACGTCGACATCTGACCTTCGTTTGTTTCGATGGTTAGGTGGGCTTCGATCATCAGTCCAAGTCTCCTAGATCCCAACCCATTGTCTGAGCAGCGTAGAGAGTGTCGGTGTACTCCTCCATGCGAGTTATCTGGTTCTCCTCACAGGAATAAATCCAGCAGTATTGGTTGTCGTAGGGAAGGCCTTTGGCTTTAGTCGTGGCAGTCAGTCTCTGTTGAACAGCTGCATATCCGCCGTCAACGATCATGCTCCGAATTTCCAAACCGAACGGTTGAGAAATATCGAACGTCTCTTTGATCGTCCTCCCGCCGAGTTCCGTTGCGACAGACTCGCGCCCTCTCACTACTCCATTCGCATCTGAGCCACCGGTGCCATTGGCTCCTGCTGTAGCTGGAAGTTGCCAAACAACGTCAACGCTAAGGCATTCCCGGAGGTCTTCGCGATCACCATTAGTTAGTGCGCTGTAGTACCGCTCAATGAGTGTTCGTGTTTCTTCAGTCTTCATTCCCGTAGTCCAGCATGTCTGACGGACGAATGCTGCTCTGCCTACGATCAAGTTATGCAACCACTTGATTTCACACCAGAATATTTTCTTTATGAGATGACCCGACCACATGTCGCGCGAATAACGATTAACAGGCCAGAGGTCAGAAACGCGATCAATACTCCTGCACATAAAGAATGGAGCGACCTTCTGGATCACGCAGCTAGTGACGATGAAGTGTGGATCGTGGTTGTAACCGGAACCGGAGATAAGGCCTTCTGTGCAGGTCGTGACTTGAAGTATTTGAGTCAGATCCAACACTCTTCTGAAGAAGATCAGCGAGCTGACGCTGAGTTGATGAAGACGGTAACGAAACTTATTGAACGATTCGACTATCCGAAACCACTCATTGCCCGAGTAAACGGAGTGGCGTTGGGTGGTGGGTTTGAAGTGGCAATGGCATGCGACCTAGTTGTTGCAGCTGATCATGTTGAATTTGGTCTTCCGGAACCTCGAAGGGGTATTTACGCTGGTGGAGGAGGTGTGCATCGGCTGCCCCGCCAAGTGCCATTGAAATTAGCGATGGAGTACTTGTTGACCGGCAAATCGATGACAGCGAAGCGGGCCCTAGAAATAGGAATCATTAATAAAGTGGCTAGTTATTCTGATCTGGACAAAGCAGTTGATGATTTGATCGACGAGATACTGCTTGGGGCTCCGCTGTCTATTCGTGCAACTAAACAATCTGCGACCCGCGGACTAAACCACCGGCTAGAAGATGCTTTCTACGGGGAATATCCAGCCGTTAGGTCAATGATGGAAAGTGAAGACGCGCGAGAGGGACCGAGGGCCTTCTCTGAAAAACGTTTGCCTAGCTGGAAAGGTCGGTAAGAACGTTTTTGTCAACGTTGAGCGGTATTGGATTGTCCGATCACTATGACTGCCAGAGCGAATAGAACTACCCCCATCCCTACAAACTGAAGTGCAACCACGTCTTCGCCAAGAAATACCCAAGCCATCACCGTTGCTGTTACTGGAATAGCAAGAGTCAAAGTGGAACCAAACCAAACTGGTATGTGAGCTAAGGCCCAATTCATCAACATATGTGAGGCGAAACCGGGCCCGATAGAGAGAATAAATAGCCAGACCCAAGCATTGGCTGAGGGCATGTCAAACAGTTGTCCTGAAGCGAGGGCAAAAGGAGTGGCGAACAAAGCGCATATCAGCGCTGTCGCGCCTGTGTATTGCGACGATTCTATCTTTCGACTACTTAATTTTGAGAAGACGAAATATAAGGTCCAGGCGACAACAGTTGCTACAGATAACAGGTCTCCGCTCAGACTCCAGCCTTGAACACCAGTCGAACCAAACATCACAGTTGCCACACCAGCAATTGCGACCAGTGCCAAGGCCCAGTCGTAACGTCTGGGCCTCTCACCGAAGATTCGACCAGCAATGAATAACATGATTAACGGCTGACACGATCCGATAACTGTTGCGTTAGCGACGGTGGTTAGGCGTAACGCAGAAAAGAAAAGCATGATGTCTGCGCCCAACGAAACCCCGCCTTTCCAAGAAATTCGTAGAGACTCTTTCCTGAGAGGCGTCCCTCGAACTTTTAGGAACAGGATCACTATTACGGCGTAGATCCACATTCTCCAGAAAACAACTGCGAATGTGCCTAGCTCAGTAATCCCTTTGGCGATAACCCCTGAGGCGGCCCAACCGACCATCGCAATCGCTGCTGCCGGGACACCTCTTTTTTGGGCATTTTGTTCGCTAGTCACTCAACGGCTGATTTCCAAAGGCGGCATCGTTCGGCATTGTTCACCTCATCAGAATGCCACTGAACGGCATCACTTGGAGGTACCAAGCATTGACGTGTACAAGCCACTAATGCTCAGCCAGTTTCGGATGGTTGCGGAAATGATCTAATGCAGCAGGTTCATCTATTGCTTCAATATTCTTAACTTCGCGTCCGTGAATGGCATCTCTTACCGCCAACTCAACCAGTTTCCCACTTCGAGTCCTTGGAATTAACGGGACCTGGGCTACTACGGCGGGCATGTGTCGAGGCGAGGCACCGACACGTATCTGGTTTCTGATTCTCTGGGTGAGTTCATCATCGAGAGTTAGGCCTTCGCGAAGACGAACGAACAAAATGACACGCGTATCGGATTCAGATTGTTGACCAACAACGATGCTTTCGAGCACTTCGTCGATTAGGTCGACCTGACGATAAATCTCTGCAGTCCCGATTCGGACACCTCCAGGATTGAGGGTCGCGTCGGATCGACCTGTAATAACCATTCCTTTTTGAGGGGTCCATTCTGCGAAATCGCCGTGATGCCAGACGTCATCGAAACGTTCGAAATAAGCCGCCTGATATTTGCTTCGCGTTGGGTCGTCCCAGAACTCGAGAGGCATTGAGGGAAAAGGGTTACAACAAACGAGTTCACCTTGGGAGCCCTCCGAAAGTCGATTTCCATCGTCATCGAAAACAGCGACATCCATGCCTAGTGCAGGTGCCTGAATTTCCCCGCGATAGACGGGGCTGGTCGGATCTCCGATCACGAAACATCCACAAATATCGGTGCCGCCGGAGAAGGAAGCGAGGTGAACGTCCGGTTTTACCGCTTCATACACCCAATCGAAACCTTCAGGAGCTAAGGGTGACCCAGTAGAAGTGATGGTCTCCACACTTGCTAGTTGATGAGTATCGCGAGGCCGCAATCCCTCTTTCATTGCGGCTTCAATGAATTTAGCGCTCACACCGAAAAGTTGAGGCTGCAACTCGTCAGCAAGGTCAAACAAACGTGATGGTCTAGGAAAGAACGGTGATCCGTCGTACAAAATGAGGGAAACGCCGCTCGCTAGCCCGCCAATGAGCCAATTCCACATCATCCAGCCGGTCGTCGTGAAATACATCAAGCGGTTCCCAGGCTTCAGGTCGCAGTGAAGCAAATGCTCGGACCAATGTTTGAGTAATACGCCACCAGCTCGATGAACGATGCATTTTGGTTTCCCGGTAGTCCCAGACGAATAGAGAACATAGACCGGGTGATCGAAATCTAGAGGAACGAATTCCGGTTGACGGTCTTCTGTGTTTCCTATCCAGTCGTCGTAACCCACTGCTAGAGGGATAGACGTTTCGACGGGTGTTTTGTCGTAGCTCACCACTACCACCCGCTGAAGCGAAGGCAGTTGACTGGCTATCTGAGTGACTTTTTCGATCACGTCGTGTCGAACGCCTGAGTACATGTAGCTGTCGGTCGCGACAAGGACTTTGGGCTCGATTTGTCCGAAACGGTCCAGCACCCCTGCTGTTCCGAAATCGGGACTGGTTGACGAATAAATTGCACCGATGCTCGCCGCTGCTAAGAACACGATCACGGCCTCGGGGCTATTTGGTAGAAGTGTCACCACGCGGTCTCCAGGCTTCACTCCTTCCGTCATGAGAGCTTGTTGAACGCGTCCGACAGCAAAATTTAGTTCGGAGAACGTTAAAGATTCCTCTACGACGTTTTCGCCCCGGTAGATAAGGGCGGGCTCATCTCCGGAGCGACGCAAATAGTTTTCGGCCAAGTTGAGTTTGGCGTCTGGGAAAAAGCTTGAATCCGATATCCCGTCTTTTCTGATATCGATTTCGCCGAGGTCGCCGACCCCAGACGCAAAGTCCCATACTGCTCTCCAGAAAGACGGATTTTCAGTTAACGACCATTTATGCAGATCGCTATAGGAGTTCACGCCTAACGGAACCCCAACTGACTCGGCAAAAGTCCAGAGGTTGGAAGCCTCGCGTCGAATCGAACTTGGAGTCCAAAGAGGATCGGTCACTGTCCCTCCGAAAGGGTGTCGCTCTCCGTTACGGTAGCCGCCAAATCGCTTCAATCAGGAGCGCAGCGCCCGAGCAGTGTAGGGTCAGCCTCATGAGGGGAATATGTGACGATCTTGATGCAGAGACAGAAGCGCTGCGAGAAGTAGTTTCGGGGCTTACCGAAGACGAGTGGAGACTGCCGACACCGGCTGATGGTTGGGACACCCATGAAACCATTATCCATTTAGGTATGGCAGACGTAGCGGCCAGCCTCGCTGTCTTGGACCCAGTCGGATTTGAGGAAACTAAACAAAAGATGCTCCAAGGAGAAGGAGACCTGCACAGTTTTGGAGGTCTGGATGTTCGAGAAATGAGCGGAACTGATTTATGGAGCTGGTTCGCTGATGAACGTCTGCGGATGACGGAGGCCTTTCGAGCTATAGAGCCCAAAGACCGTATTCCGTGGTTCGGCCCCGATATGAGTGCCCTGTCTTTCGCTACTGCCCGTCTGATGGAAACTTGGTCGCATAGCCACGACATAGCCGACACTTTCGGCGCTGAATACCCTCGGACAGAACGACTTCGGCACGTTGCACACATCGGAGTCACCACTCGCGGATGGAGTTATGTCAACAGGGGCCTCCAGCCCCCGGAGACACCAGTACGAGTTGAATTGACATCACCAGGTGGAGCTATCTGGGAGTGGGGGCCTGAAGACTCAGAAGAAATAGTCATCGCCGATGCTTATGAGTTTTGTCTTGTTGTCACTCAAAGACGTCGAGCAAGGGAAGCAGAACTTGAAATTCGGGGGGACTTGGCTGCTGAGTGGATGGAAATAGCCCAGGCGTTCGCTGGTCCGGCTACCGATGCACCTGAAGGGCGCGTCGGTGGATAGGCGTTGCTGATCTGATGCTCGTCGTTGGCCTTACAGGCGGCATGGGAGTAGGCAAGTCCACTGTAGGGGGCTTGTTGTCAGACCTTGGTGCCGAAGTTATCGATGTTGATGCCCTCGGGCGCAAGATTCTTGAACCAGGAGGGCTTGCCGTATCTGCTGTTGTTGAGCGTTTCGGTCCAACTGTCGCAGAAAGCGACGGAAGCATAAACCGCGCAGCTTTGGCGAAAATCGTATTCGGTAACGCCGAGCAACTAACGGCGCTTGAAGAGATCTCTCACCCAGCGATCAACGAGATGCTGGATCAAACTGTCGATTCGTTGGGAATTTCCGACGCGATCGTGGTTTACGACATGGCTGTGCTTGTCGAAAGTCGTCTCGGCTATGACACGAAACACCCGTATGAAGTTGTGGTCGTCGTTGAGGCACCTATGGCAGACAGGCTCGAACGACTTCAACAGCAGCGGGGTATAGAACCTAAGGATGCGCTTGCCCGCATAGAGTCGCAAGCATCTGATGAAGAACGAAGAGCGGTAGCTCAGTTCCTTATAGCCAACGGAGGGGACCTCGATGCTTTGTCTGATGCGACCGCTGAACTATGGGATCAGTTAAAGCAGCTCTTGGTGTCTAAGAACTCCTAGTATGACTCGGTCGTACCCTCCGAAGAACCATATTCTCCGTCATCTGCGGCTGCGTCATCTTGTCGATGATCACGGCAATGTAAGCGCCACTATGCCAATTTCGCCTGACTTGCTAGACGCGGGCGGATGGCTTCGTCTTGGCGCAATCGCCACCCTCGTCGATTCTGTCGCAGGGCACCATGGGGTAATGCAGGTTGAACCAGACTGGGTAGCAACCTTGGAATTGGGAACTGTGGTTCGTCGACGCGCAGAAGGCACCGAAGTAGTGGCGAAGTGTCAGCCACTGAGGATCGGAAGAAACAATGTTGTTACAGAAACACACATCAGCGACAGTTTCGGTGAAGTGGCGCGTTCAACATGTACTTACGCTCGGTTGCCTGGTCGCAGCGACAATCCCACTGTGGGAACCGCCAAAGGCCGGACTGTTGATTACGGAAGCGAGGAAGAGTCAACTAATCGACCGATGCTTAACGACTACCTGCGACTCGAGATAGATCCTGAACAAGCCCTAATTAAATTGCCTCACCATCAACGTATCCACAACTCCTTTGGTTCCATTCAAGGCGGTGCTGTAGCGATTCTGGTAGATGCGATGGCAACTCACCTTGGTTTCATAACGACAGGCATGCCGATGCGGTGCGTAACTGCAGAAGTCCATTATCTGTCGCAAGCAAAATCAGGGCCGTTCAGAGTTGAAGGAGAGCTACTCAGAGCAGATAATGACGCGGTTACGAGCAGAATCAGAATCGTTGACGTAGGCAACAATGATCGACTTCTAGATATCGCGACAGCCACAGCGAAAGCGATTGACTGAATGAAAAGGAGCGTCTGATGGATCTTGGTTTAAATGGCAAAGTGGTTCTGATTTCTGGTTCGTATCGGGGAACAGGAGCGGGAACAGCGAAAGTTATGGCCCAAGAAGGAGCCATTGTCGCCGTCCACGGACATCAAGAAGGTCAAGCAACCGCTGTGGCAGAAGAAATTCGTCTCGACGGAGGGCAGGCCTTAGAGATTCACGGAAATCTTCTAACCACTGATGGTGTCGAGTCCCTAGTTTCTGCGGTAGAACAGGAGTGCGGGCCGGTTGACGTACTCGTCAACAACTATGGGGCACCGGCAAAGACCAACTGGGCCGACCCCGCTGAACTCTGGCATGAAGCCTGGGAGACCAATGTGGTTTCCGGTGTGCGTCTTACGCAACGGGTCTTGCCGTCAATGAAGGCACGAGGCTGGGGAAGAATCATATTCCTCGGCACGGTGGGTACAGAAAAACCAGGTAAAGAAAACCCTGACTATTACTCGTCGAAGGCTGCCCTGCCGGTGGCGGTAAGAAGTCTGGCGAAAGATCTCAGCGGGACGGGTGTTACGGCGAACCTAGTTAGCCCAGGCATCATCGCTACTGACGAGGTTCGAGAGATGTTAGAGAGAAGGGCCAGCCGCCAAAATATTGAAGGGTGGGAGGAAGTGCAGCGTTGGGCAATAGAAAATGTGACCCCCAACCTTACGGGCCGCATACCGGAGCCCCATGACATAGGACGCTATGTGGCTTTTCTCGCTAGCGAAGCCGCATGGCACATAACTGGAGCTGACTTCAAAGCAGACGGTGGAAGCATCGACACATAAATCTTCGCTCCCTCACATTCGATGTACGGTTCTCAACCGTGAGCGTTTCACCGGAGCTAATTGCCTTTGACATTGACGGAACTTTGTTGCGCTCAGATGGCTCCCTATCACCGAGAGTCCGACAAGCGGTGAGGGAAATGAAGAATAGGGGGTGCATCATCGCGTTGGCTACGGGTCGTCCATGGAAGGCCGTAACCGAGACGCTCGAAAGTTTGGGGGTGGTTGATTACTGCGTCTGTTTGAACGGAGCTTCTGTACACAAAGGTGATGGCAAGGCCGTGAAGTTCAACTCTATGACTGAGACACAGACCAGAGCGAGCGCTCAGCTTGCGCGGCGGTTAATTCCCGGTGTCGGACTAGCCGCAGACATGGCAGATGGAAGACACGTCTGGGATGAACACTTCACTCACGATTTTCCCGCCGATTTTTCGATGACCCCAGTTCGAGTCCCGGACGCTCTTGTGGCGTTAGATGGCCCCGTTCTCACATGGCTTTTGGATTGCAAAGAGATAGCGCCGATGAAGGCAATTGAACTCATGAGTCCTCAAATGCCTGACGGCACTGAAGTAAGGCCCTCTGGCCTTGAAACTCCTGAAATTGTCGCGTCTGGTGTCAGTAAGGGATCGGGGCTAGATGTGATCGCTGCGATGAGTTCGATCGACGCCTCGAAAGCATGGGTGTTTGGGGACGGGCTCAACGACATAGAGATGTTCTTGTGGGCTGGACATTCCGTGGCGATGAAGAATGGACATCCAAAAGTCCTGTCGATAGCCGGTGATATCGCGCCCAGTCACGACCAAGACGGAGTAGCCGTTGTGCTTGAGCGACTGATCCTCGACTAAGAGCCTTCTTCCAGGAACATAGCTGTGTGTGGGGCGAAATAAATTCGCCAAGCCTGGAGGATCCCGCCATTGGGTCCCGTCCGCAACGTCACTCCGGCGCCTTCCTCTAGATGGACTTCAACCGAAGGGCTCTGCAACCACATGAGTCGAACCCGGACTTGATGAGTTCCAGGTGAGACTTCAAAGGTTGCCTGCTTGCCGTCTTTGATTCGCCCCACCACCTGGCCATCGATTTTCACTTGATAGGCCCTGACGGTGTCTCGATAATGCGTAATTCGATCGATAGTTATTCGAGCCTGATCGGTCAACTTTGCCCCCGTTGAATCAAATAGTAGATCTGAAGTTACCGCGGACTCGGGCTGTTCTCTAACCTCACCCGCAGGTAGCGTGATGAACATAACAAGACGCTCAGCGATCAACCCCCATCGGAGCTTTCACATGAGTAATGAGTTGCGCACTGAAATCGATGCATGGATAGATGCCAACTGGGACCCTGACCTGCCAGTTCGGGAGTGGTGGCAACGGCTTTCCTCAGCTGGATTTAGCAACCCTGGACTTGCAGAACCGTTTGGTAAAGGGTGGGGCAGAGCTGAGACCCGAGTTCTCGCTGCTGCGTTAAGAGAGAACGGTTCTATAGGTTCCCCAGCAGGTTTGGGGATGATGCTGGCAGCCCCAACGATTCTTGCTCATGGAAATGAATCACAGATACAAAAATATGTCCCAAAAATTCTTGATGGCACAGATTCTTGGTGTCAGCTGTTTTCAGAACCGGGAGCCGGCAGCGACCTCGCAGGGCTGCAAACTAAAGCAGTACGCGATGGAGACGAATGGGTGATCACTGGTCAAAAGGTTTGGACTTCCGAAGGCCAACATGCTGACTATGGGATGTTGATAGCAAGAACGGACCCTGACGCATCCAAACATAGAGGAATTAGCTGGTTTGCTTTCCCCATGAACCAAGAAGGGGTTGATATCCGACCTCTCCGCGAAATGACAGGTCGATCTTTGTTCAATGAGGTTTTTATAGACGAGGCCCGAGTCTCTCAAGCTGACTTAATAGGTGATCTGAACGAAGGGTGGCGTGTAGCTAACACGACCCTTATGGTCGAACGCGCCGGAATCGGTGGCGGTCACGGAATGGCTTACGCGGCTGCCCATCCAGGCAGCATCGCTGGCCACCTTGAGAAATCAGCAGGTTCCTTTGTAGGAAAACGGCTCGCTTTAGCAGCAGGAGGTGTAGGCCCGGGAACACTTCAACTTCTGCGAGATTTGTCCGAAGAGCGCGAGAAACTTGATGACACGCGTATTCGTCAAGAACTCGCCCAGCTCCACACAGAACTTGAGTTGATGAGATTGAACTCGCAACGAACGCGTAACAAGAATCAGCAAACTGGAGGTGAGGGAAACCTGGCCAAGCTCCTCATGACCTCAGCGCTTCACAGGACACGCGAACTTGCAGGAGCAATACTCGGCCCCGATATGGCCCTTTGGGGAGAGCAAGCTGTGACCGGAGGGGTGATTCAAGAGATGGCGGTCTTTTCTCCTGCCCCTTCCATCTACGGAGGAACCGATGAAGTCCAACGAAATATCATCGGAGAACGAGTTCTAGGTCTTCCAAAGGAACCCGGGCCAGACAGAGATACTCCGTTCTCGGAACTTTTGCAGAACAAGACCGATTGGTAGATGCCAGAATCTTGCTGTGACGGATCAATTCTCAGTCAGCCTGACTTTCGATGTCGACACTGTGTCGTTGTGGATGGGAAACAAAGACAGGACAGCTTTCAGCAGAGGTGAGTTCGGGGTAATAGGAACCCGTCGAATCTTAGAACTTTTAGAAAGACGCTCGGCTAAGGGCACATTCTTTGTCCCTGGCTTGACAGCGTCGACATATCCAGAACTCATAGAAGAAATAGTTGCTGGAGGGCATGAGGTTGGGCACCACGGTAACCATCATGAGAGCCCTGCCCGGCTCAGCCGAGAACAAGAACTAGAAGTTCTACAAGAAGGGACGTCGATTCTTTACTCACTGACCGGTAGTAGGCCTGTCGGGTGGAGGTCTCCTGGTTGGTATGTGAGCGAACATACTTTCGAACTTTTAGTGCAGGAAGGGTTTTCCTACGACTCTTCGCTAATGGGTCATGACGTTCGGCCATATTGGTGCAGGAGTGGGGATCAGTGGGAAAAGGGCGTCGGCGTTTCATGGGGAACAAAAGTCGATCTTGTTGAGCTGCCGATTGCTTGGCATCTCGATGATTTCCCTTGGTTTGAGTACATTCCTCCCAAAGGAGGCAATCTGACTCCTGCCTCGGCGGTTCTAGAGACATGGCTAGGAGATCTTGACTGGGCGCGTGAGCATGAGCCCGGAGGACTCCTGACTTACACAATGCACCCACAAGTGATTGGGCGCGGTCATCGCATGCTGATGTTTGAAGCTTTGTTTGACGAAATCGGAAAACGCGAAGACGTTAAATTCGTGACCCTTCAGGAAGCATCGGATCGTTGGCGGTCAGAACAAACTGGCAACTAGGAAGGGTCGACACTCGGAATGATGAAGAGCCCTTCAGCAGTTATTAGGGGCGGTGCTGACTCATCAGGCTGCCCATCTTTGTCAGGAGACACAACCAAATCGACCGTCAGTTTCCGGCCATCTCGATTTGAGACCCAAGCACGGAACCAAACGGGAATATTGATGGGAACCCCATCTCGATAGTCCACCTCGAGGCGGGCTGTGTACGCGGCCTCACCGAGGACGATCATCAGGTAGCCCATAGTGTCATCAACTAATGCTGAAACAGCTCCTCCATGAGTCCTTTCCGGGGCGCTTTCAAAGGCAGCCCCAAAAACCACTCTGCTAACAACTTGGTCCCCTTTTCGTCGGACCTCGGCTTCGACGCCCATCGGATTCGCTGGACCACTAAAAGTTCGGTCACTAAAGGCAATTACTTCGACGCCGTCAGATGGCCGTGGATCGCTATAACGCCGCTCGAAATAGTCTGACGGGCGCGCTACTGGATCTGAACGTTCAAGATTTTCAGCCACTGATGTTGCCCAGTCGGCCAATGAAGCTAACTCAGGGTCATTAACACGGTGACGGACAAAGGCATTGCCTAGGCGTCGTAACGCTGAAGCGGCTTGGCTTCTCGAGTTGAATTGAGGGTCTTCGTACACGATGTGGATACCATCATCAGCTTTCTTGGGTCTGTCAGTCATCGAAGCCCAAACGATCAGGTTCTCCGTAGGGGTACTTGATCAAACCACCACCGGGACTTTCTGGGTCAAAGGTCCAATACTGGCGGATCTCGGCTATCAGATGACCCTTAAACTCGTAGTGTTCACTGCCGCGGATCTTAAATGGTTGCCCCTCTGCCTCGCCTTTCATCACCCATTCGATAGCCGCAGCATCAATGGTCTCGATGACTTGTTCAACGATCCATTCCGGCCCCACCCATTTGTCATGTATTCGAGACCAAAATTCTCCAATAGCGGTCGAACTCACGATAGGTGAATGGTTGGTGTCATAAATCACGGCATCATCGGTGAAGTGGGTTGCTACCGCCTCGCCAGAGCCTGAACTGCAAGCCTTAAAGTAAGAACGGATTTGATCTGCATGAGTCGTCATGAAGAGATGTTCTCAGACAGACAGCTTCGCTGCATAGGCATGGGTGGTGAAGGTTTGTCTGTAGATGCCTCCGCAGGCATTGATTGCCTCCGAAATCTGGCGAAATAATTCATCTCTTAGTCCGGGTTCCAACATGCGGTGATCGGATTGGGTGCGTAGATTTTGGATGTGGTGATGGGTACTGATTTCGATTTCCCATCCGATCTGAAGTTCTTGTACTGGATCAAATAGGCCACTCATATTTATTTCTTCGGTCGGACTATCTGCAGTGATGGCGGCTTTAGAGCCAGGTAGTCGGACCGAGGATAAGTTGTTGTCGAACTCAGGGACGAGTTCGGCGTAAATACGATCGACCTCGGCATCAAACGGTTTTTTGTCGTAATCAGGGCGATTCCAAAAAACGCATAACCATCCCTCGGGTTGAAGAATTGAGGCTGCCCGCTGAAAGCGAAGTTCAGGGTTTGTCCAATGCCAGGACTGGCCAGCGATTAGTAGCCCCACCTTCCTGTCCATGCTGGGCCAATCCTCGAATGCGTATTCTTCAACTGAAAACAAGTCGAACTCTTTGAACTCTCTCGCAGCGATGCGAGCCATTTCTGGGTCTGGCTCAAGGCCGAGTATCTCGAACCCATGCCGTAAAAGGGGCCCCGACGCCTTCCCCGTGCCGCAACCTATGTCTACAACCAATTCAGTAGTTGACGGCTCGCAGGTGGTGAGGATCCATTCAAATAGGCTTTTGGGGTATCCGGGCCGGTACAGGTGATAAATCTCTGCTACTTCGCCGAACACTTGTGACTGCTGGCGGCCTGGGTCAGGTGTCATTGATATGACTTCAACCTGTAGTCCAAGACAGCCATCGCCCATCACGATTCTCTAGTTGAAGACGCAACCCGAAACACTCAGATAAGGAATCAGCCGTTAATACCTGATCGATCGGTCCGCATGCCAACGGTTTACCTTCACGTAGAAGGAGGCCGTGAGTGAAACCAGGAGGGATCTCGTCAGTGTGATGGGTTACGAGAAGTGTCGCAGGGGTTTGAGGGTCAGAAGCAACCGAAGCCAAGCTCGACACGAGTTGCTCTCTTCCCACTAGGTCAAGGCCAGCAGTGGGTTCATCTAGTAATAACAATCCTGGTTCCCCCATAAGGGTTCTTGCCAGCTGCACTCGTTGTTGCTCCCCAGAAGACATCGTGTGAAATTTTCGGGCTGCCAATGCCTCCGCTCCTATTCGCGACAGGCAATCCATCGCAGCTTCGCGGTCGCTTGCAGAGTATTCATGCCACCAAGTCTCCAGTGCGGCATGCCTCGCTGTCATAACAATGTCTAGCCCCAAAATATCTGATCGAAATTGGTCTCTTAGAGAAGATGAGGCAAGACCTATTCGCTGTCTTAGCTGCCTGACGTCAGTTGCGCCCCAAGTTTCGCCGAGCACTTTGACAGTTCCAGTTGTCGGGTACCGGTAAAGCGAAAGAATCTTAATCAAGCTAGTTTTGCCGCTCCCGTTTGGCCCTAAGACGACCCACCTGTCCGAAGAAGCGATTTCTAGATCCAAAGGACCAAGAATCGTTCTCTCTTCATACTTGACTGAAACGCCGAGAAGTTCGACCACGGGAGAACGGACCATCAGTAGCCAGCTTGCCAGATTACGACAGCTAATCCGACTGCGAGTCAGTTGGCTGGGGTCCACCAGATTCAGAGTGAGAGGACCAAGTGTCGAACATTTCTGAATAACGGCCACCCAATCCGATTAGCTCGTCGTGAGAGCCGAGTTCGATTATTTGGCCCTTGTCTATGACCGCGATCCGGTCCGCTTTCATCGCAGTGGCTAACCGGTGGGCGATGAGAATTGCCGTTCGTCCTTCCAGTAAGCCGTCCAACACATTTTCTATTTGCGCTTCGGAACGTAAATCGAGACTTGATGTCGCCTCATCCAAAACTAGGACTCGCGGGCGAGATATAAATGCCCTCGCTAAAGCAAGTAATTGACGTTCCCCTGCCGACAAGGACACCCCACGTTCGTGGACGAGGGTGTTGATTCCGTCGGTTAGTTGGTCGACAGTTTCTCTAAGACCTACGTGGGCAATGGCTTCTTCGAGTTCTTCTTCGCTAGCATCGCTTTTTGCGAAGGCAACGTTGTCACGGATCGTTCCGTGAAAAAGAAATGGTTCTTGTGGGACCACTCCCAGTTGTGTTCGAAGCGACTCGATCTGAACGTCTCGAAGGTCTTGCCCGTCTATAGATACGGACCCTGAGATTGGATCGTAAAATCTAGTTATTAACTTCGCAATAGTGCTTTTGCCGGCTCCGGTTGGCCCGACAAAGGCGAAGGTCTCTCCCTCATTTATAGAGAGGTTGATGTCTTGCAGAACATCGGGTCCATCGCCGTAGGCAAAAGTTACTGACTTGAATTCAATTTGACCTTGAATAGGCCTCAGTGGGATCGCGGTCTCACTTTCAAGTATCGACGGCGGTGTAGCGAGTATGTCCCCAATCTTTGTAAGGCCCGACTGTCCCTGTTGGTAGGTGTTATAAAGCTGCACCATCTGTTGGATTGGAGCGAAGAAAGTATTTACGAATAGTACGAACGCCGTTAGTTCACCGACTTGCAGCGAACCATCCACGACCATCCAGCCACCTACTAACAAAACGATGGCCTGAGCAGCGATGCCGATCCCCTCGGTTGAGGGACCGTAGATAGCCCCAGCTCTGGCGGTGTAGAGGTTCGCGTCAAGATAAGCCCCAACAACGTTTCTATGCGATTCAGCGTTTTGTCGGCGACGATTAAGAGCGGCTATGACCCGAACCCCTGCCAGATTCTCCGAAAGGTCGGCGAGGACACCTGCGATCCGATCCCGAACATCTGAGTAGCCGCGCTCGCTAACTGAGCGGAACCAAAGTGTCATCACGACTAAAGGAGGAAGAACAAGAGCGAGCAGAAGGATTGCTAGAAGGGGGTTGTAGGAAAACAGGACTGCGGTGACGATCGAAACGGTCAGAGCCTGAATCACCAAATTGACGAAACCTTCGTTCACTAAAAGGGTTAACGCTTCAACATCCGAGGTCATTCTGCTCAAGAGCACACCTGACTTTTCGGAGGTGTACCAGTCGAGACCCATACGTTGAAAGTGGCTGAAAAGTTCCAAGCGAACGTCATACATGATGTTTTCGCCAAGCGTTCCGTTCCAACGTTGACGCAAAAAACTTGTGATTGCGTTTAGGACGATGATTGCTGCGAACAAGGTCACTGCCCGGTACAGAGATGCTCGATCCTGTCGCATTACCCCATTGTCGATCCCTTGTTGGGTAAGGACCGGACCCAGTAGAGCTGTGATGGTCTCAACGGCTAAAAGAAACAAGCCCCATAGAGCTGCAGCCCGACGGTTCTCAAAAAGAGATCGGAGATTGAGACGCGACGATCGATGAACTAATCGATGAAAGGAGAAAACGGGGTCAGGGTGGACAGGCTCTTTCTTCAAAATTTCTGAAGCGCCATCTTGCATTTCGGAGGGGACCCCAGCAAAGGGTAAGCCAGCGCTAGCACTGGACTGAGTAGCACTTGGGCCAGCGAATGGTCCACCGCCAGGCGCCCCCATCATCACCATGGTTGACCCGTTTCAGTAGAGGATGCCAAGGTTGCGGCATAACGAGGTTCGCGTTCAAGTAGCTCTTGGTGAGTTCCGTCAGCTGCCACTTGACCGTTTTCAATAAGAATCACCCGGTCTGCGAGAGCAATAGTGGACAACCGGTGAGCGATGACGATTGTTGTTCGATCCTCAAGTAAGTCCCGCAACGCATGATGAATGCGTTCCTCGATTTCGACGTCGATGGCACTTGTGGAGTCATCTAAAATAATGACCTTAGGGTCCTGAAGGAAAAGTCGCGCTAAGGAGATCCTTTGGCGTTGACCGCCGGAAAGGTCATAGCCCCTTTCGCCCACGATGGTCTCGTAACCATCCTCAAGGTCGACAATGAACTTGTGAGCCTGAGCCGCCCGAGCTGCCGCCTCAACTTCTTGTCTTGAGGCATTGGGATTCCCGTAAGCAATGTTTTCGTGAATGCTCGTCGAAAACAAAAAGGGCTCATCAGGAACAAGACTTACCGCTGAGCGAAGACTCCTCTGCGTAACTCCACCTATGTCCTGGCCATCCAAGGCAATGACACCTGCCTGTAGTTCATAAAAACGCATCAACAGCCGTGAAATAGTTGATTTCCCGCACCCAGTGCGCCCAACTATTGCGATCGTCTGGCCTGCTGGAATTTCGAGATTGAAACCATCCAGCACGGTTGGCGGATGTTCAGCCCCCAGCGTGCCTCCGACTACCTCGGTTCCATAGGAGAATCTCACTTCCGAAAAAGACACTCTCCCTTCGGGAGGAACTAAGTCAATAGCTCCTGGGCGATCATCTACCCCTGGAGGCTCATCGAGAATTTCGTAGATGCGTTCTGCTGAAGCCTTGGCTCGTTGACCCAAGATCAACAGCATGCCTATGAATCGAAAGGGTGCTTGGAGAAGCAAGATGTACAGGTTGAATGAGATCAAATCGCCGACCGATAAAGCTCCATCAATTGTTTGAAGACCGCCCACTAAAAGCACTGTGGCAAGAGCAATTCGCGGAAGGTTCTCGATCAAAGGAGTATGAGAAGCCCGAGTTCGGTGCTGAACAAGGTTGGCCCAGCGGAGGCGTTCTGCGCCTTGAGCGAGAGCGCGAATTTGTTGACGTTCAGCAGCAAATGCTTTGACAACCCTGACTCCGTTAACTGACTCGTCTACGACAGTAGCGATCTCTGCTTGACGTGATTGGACGACCCATGAAAGCGGAAACATAATTTTCCGGAGACGTTGACCGATCGCGAAAACTCCGGGCAGGGCAATCATTGTTACAGCTGTAAGCGGGATGCTGATTGCTGCCATTAAGCCAATAGCAATGACGAAGCTAAAGAACTGAACCGCCATGATAGGAGCGAAGGCCATAAACATTTGGACTGACCTGATATCAGAATTTGCCCTACTGATGATCTGTCCACTTTGTACGCGATCGAAAAAGGAGAACGATAGGCGACCGAGATGCTGGAAGAGGAGTGTCCTCAACTGGTATTCGACTTTGAAGGCCATGCCGTACAGCCCGTAGCGGTAGCCGAATGTCGCTGATGCCCGAGCGACTCCCAAAATTAAGAGAATGATGACGAAAAGAGATAAGGAACTGGTTTGTTCGATCAGGGCTCGGTCCACAGCCAGCCCCACAAACCTAGGAACAAGGATTTGGGCCGTCATCGCAACTATTGCCGCGGCTACCGACCAGATAATTCGCCACTTGTGGGTCATGACAATAGGACTCATTCGCCTTAACCAACCCAATGAACTGTCGCTGCGGATTGTCTCCTCGACAGGGGGATAGTTGGACCAGTCGCGCACCGGTTCGAAGGTGGCATTGTCCTGATGCATTGACTCGAGGCTACCTTGGCGTTTAACAAGTGCGGATAGAGAATGATTCGTGGAGGTGTTCACCATCGATCCCCTTTTGGGCTTAATAGCTGTGACGACCCTTGTTGCCCTCAACGGGATTTTCGTCGCGGGCGAGTTCAGTCTTGTGGCCGTTGATGTCGAACGTGTCGAAGTTATGGCTGAGCAGGGGCACCGACGCGCCCGTGTTGTGCGCAAATTGTTGAGTCGGCTGAGTTTCCACCTCGGGGGAGCGCAACTGGGGATAACTGTCACTTCTTTGTTGTTGGGCTTAATTGCCGAAGATGCTATAGGCGCAGTTTTGGACTATCTCCCTGGACTTTCATTGCGTCCCGGACCGGCCCGGGCCGCTACAGCGATAGCGATCGCCGCAGTTATCCAGATGGTTTTCGGTGAGTTGGCTCCCAAGAATTTAGCTATATCTCGCCCTTTGGGGACCGGACTTTGGCTGAGCTCAATTCTTAGGGTGTATGGATTGCTGTCGGCTCCGATAACGGCGGCCTTTAATGGACTCGCTAACCGACTTCTTCGCTGGGGAGGAATAGAACCAGCTGAGGAATTGCGATCTTTAAGGTCGCTGGAAGACTTAGAGCATCTGGTTCGGGCATCGAGCGATAGAACGATTGGCGAGGAAGAAGCCAGGCTAATTACTCGCACATTGCGGTTGTCTAGGAAGGACGCCGCAGACGCTTTGACTCCGAGAACTTCAATGGTTGCATTGCGGGGCTCAGGAACAACTTCCGATTTGGTGGAGAGCGCAAGGAAGAGCGGATTTTCTAGATTCCCCGTTATGGGTGTCGATCTGGACGACATTGTCGGCATGGTCGAAGTGAAAGACGTTTTTGCCCTGAATGTTGATGACCGAGAACGACAATCGTTGAGCCATATATTGCGACCCGTAGTAATTGTTCCCGAGCATCGTGAGCTAGATGGCGTGCTCATCGATCTCGAGTTGGCATCCAGCCGTTTAGCGGTCGTGGTAGATGAGCACGGCGGGACCGCCGGTTTAATCACGCGCGAAGACATTCTCGAGGAACTGGTGGGTGACATAGCGGACGAATATGACGACCCAGTCCCCATCACAGCCTCGAGAAGTGACGGGAGCTTAATTGTCGAAGGCTTGAAGTCGAGAGACGAAATCGAAGAAATTTTAGGCTTGCGTCTTCCTGCCGGACCATTCGAGACGCTAGCTGGTTTCATACTGCAGCAGTCAGGTGCCATTCCTGAAGTTGGCTACGCGTTTGAATGGCAAGGGTGGAAATTCGAGGTTCTTAGCAAAGAGAATTTGAGAATCGCCGATGTGGCTGTCGAATCTTTGAGCGATGCCGATGACTCTTCGGTAAACGAAAGGCGATCGATATGACATTGATCGCGATCGTCGTTGGATTGGTCTTAATCGTTTTCAACGGGGCTTTTGTTGCACTGGAGTTTGGACTGCTTGGAGCCATGAAGTCGGCAATCGAATCTGAAGCAGCTGCGGGTAGGAAGTCCGCTATAGCGGCCCAACGCCTCCAGAAGGATGTGCTCACAGCTCTTGGCGGCGCCCAGCTTGGCATAACCATATGTTCGCTCGTGCTCGGTCGGCTTGCAGAACCAGCTGTAGCTTCGGCGCTCGAGCAGGTGATAGAGCGATTCTTTGAAATAGACGAAACCGTTTTGCACACAATTGGATTTGCCGTTGCTCTGAGTGTGGTTGTCGTATCCCATATGGTCCTTGGGGAAATGGTGCCAAAGAGTTTGGCGATAACAGGACCGCAACGTACTTTGCTCATTCTGGCTCGACCCATGTCGGCTTACCTGGTTGTATCGGGACCGATTATTCGCCTACTTAATGGCCTTGTTAACGGTTTACTCAAGCTGTTCCGGGTAGAGCCAGCCTCCGAGCTGGACGAAGCGGCAACCAGTGCTGAGCTCGCGTTGATGGTCGATGAATCTCACGATCAAGGACTCATCGACAATCAGGAATACGCGCTGATCGAAAGCGCGATTGCTTTTGGTCAGGCTCCCGCTACATCAGTAATGGCAGAAATCGAGCATGTTCACTCTGTCTCGGCCAGTTGTTCGATAGTCGAGATTGAGGAACAGATAGTCAAGACAGGACATACCAGGCTGGTTGTTCACGGGCGCGACATGAACGATGTTCGCGGCTTCGTGCACAGCAAAGACCTTCTGCATATCAGGGAAAAGAATCAATCCTTGGCACCAGAACTCATCCGCCCCATGTTGCGGGTCGATCCGCACAGTCTTTTGCCGGATGTGCTTCAACTTATGAGGCGGTCCCAGATACACCTCGCGCTTGTCACTTCGGAAGGCCTTAACTGTGGAGTTTTGACATTGGACGACGTGATGCGAGGGCTAGTTGGCCCGTTGCTGCATGACAGATAAAGACTGGATTCTTAAGCTCCCATCGCGTGATAGCCACCATCTACATGCACGATTTCGCCAGTCGTCTTTGGGAACCAGTCCGACATCATGGCCAAAGTTGTTCGGGCTACCGAATCTTGGTCATGGACATCCCACCCCATAGGTGCTCGAGATTCCCAGGCCTCTTCGAAATCTGAGAATCCCGGTATTGACTTGGCTGCCATTGTTCTAATCGGCCCGGCCGAAACGAGATTGACTCGTATGCCTTCATGACCCATTGACTTAGCTAAATAGCGAGCCGTGGATTCGAAAGCAGCTTTAGCTACCCCCATCCAGTCGTACACAGGCCAAGCGACCGAAGCATCGAACGTCAGCCCTACGACGTTACCTTCAGCCTTGGCAAGCAAAGGCTGAAGACCCCCAGCTAACGCTTTGAGACTGTAAGCCGAGATGTGAAGTGCCACGCTCACGTCTTCCCATTCAGCGTTGAGGAAGTTGCCTCCAAGGCATGCCTCGGGTGCGTAACCGATTGCGTGCAGAACGCTATCTAAGTAGCCCCAACGAGTCGTTAATTCTTGAGCCACTGCCTCGATTTCTTTGGGCTCGGTTACGTCTAGCGGCAAGACATCGCAAGGTTCAGGCAACTTGCGAGCAGTTCGTTCTGTCAAACGCATCGCTCTGCCCGCTCCAGTTAGGACTACTTCAGCGCCCTCGAGCTGAGCAAGCTTCGCGACTTCAAATGCTAATGAAGCATCGGTAAGAACCCCTGTAATTAATACCTTTTTCCCATCCATGAGACCCATGAAGGTTGTCCTCCGTTCGATGTATCGGCGCTCCTAATAGTGCACCTATTATGTAACTCGCGGAATGAAGTCACCGTATCTCTCCTCTGGACAGTACCGTGGCACTTCATGCGGATAGGCATTGTTGGTGGAACTGGACCTGCGGGATCGGCTTTGGCCGCGCGTCTTGCTGATGTTGGCTACGAGGTCGTTTTGGGTTCTCGGTCGAAGTATCGGTCAATGGAAGTAGTTGACAGCATTGTGGATCGGTGGCCCGATCGCGAGTTAGCGGTCACGCCCTCAGACAACCTAGGAGCAGCGCAGTGCGAATTCGTAGTGATTGCAACGCCTTGGGACGCGGCTGCGATTACAGCGAGAAGCGTTGAGGATCAGGTGAGAGGCAAAGTCGTGGTGACAATGTCCAACGCGCTGGCTCGCGTCGACGACGAGTTTGTCCCACTGATCCCGCCTCGCGGTTCAGTAGCAGCATCTGTCCAAGCTTCGCTGCCGGATTCCAAAGTCGCAGCCACACTCCAACACGTTCCAGCCCAAGAACTAGGTGACTTAGACGAGCCTCTCGATAGCGACATTCTTATTTGTAGTGATGACAAGGAAGCCACTGACTTAGTGGCTGAAATAGTCGGAAAAATTCCAGGGACTAGGGCTCTCGATTGCGGAAACCTGTCAAATGCGACTGCTATCGAAGCTTTTACAGCCGTGCTGCTCCAACTCAATACCCGCTATAGGACCAGGGTTGCCCTGAAATTAGTAGGCCTGGAGTAAATGCTGTGTCGTTCTCTCGGCCCAGAAAAAGTGAAGCAACCCGACAGCCGCGCGCCGGAACTATCAAGCTCATCGGCACTTCCCAAATTCACAAGCTTTTCGATATGACGAGAAGATATTGATGGATGGGTTAGAGAGGATTTGGGCAACTTGGAGACGCGAATATGTCAGCGGTGAGACTGGTGAGATTTCGACAGCGTCCGATGGCGACTGTGTGCTCTGTTCGGTCTTGGACTTAAGGAAGACTCAACCAGAGAAGTTGGTTCATTGCGGTGAGACAGCAGCAGTGATTTTGAATGCCTACCCATACAACACAGGTCATGTGATGGTCCTGCCATACGAGCATGTACCCGATTTTGAACACCTCGGTAAGGAAGCTCGCATAGAAGTCTTCGACCTGGTTGCCCGATCAATTGCAGCGGTCGAACGCTCATACAACCCCGATGGAATAAACATGGGAGCGAACCTGGGGAAAGGAGCGGGAGCTGGGATCCCAGACCACCTTCATGTGCATGTGTTGCCCCGTTGGGATAGCGACACGAACTTTATGACCACGGTCGGGGGGGCACGCGTTTTGCCGGAGGACCTTGACTCCACTCTTAGGCGCCTAAGAGAGGCTTTTGATTGAGGCCTTGCCAAAGGACCATTGGCAGGTAGCGTGATCATTGTGGACGACCGAGAAGTACGCGATGAACTTCCCGAGGATCTCGATCGAGGGTTCGTCGGCGCCTACAAATTCCCCGACAATAAAAGAAGAAGAACCACAGGCTGGCTGTATCTACTTGTCGCGGTCTGTGTAGGTTCCTGGTCTTTGTGGATTGATGGAGAACCCGTCCTGGTTAATGGAGGCTTGATTCTTAGCTGTGGAGCCTTGGCAGTGTTCGGCGTATACAGCCTCTTCGCGGGGCGAGCCTTTGGGCTTGATGAAAGCGCGGCGCTTGTGGCGGCCAATCGCGCCGTAGGGTTTCCCGTGGGACACGCCAGCGCTCAGCTTGGGTGGCGAGGTCTGATGAGCAGGCCAACGTGGAAAATGTTGGTCTACTCGGCGGAAGACCCACCAGTAAATAGAGGTCTAGTCCTAGTCGATGCGATAGATGGGACCATCGTAGATTTTTACGTCGAAGAGAACCCCGAAGATTGGATTGAAACCTCGACTCGCGAAAAGGGAATAGAAGGCAGTAGCTGATGTTTGATGGAAACTTTCGCAACGGTGTTGACCGCGTCGTCCGCCCAGTAGGGCGTGGGCTTGTTCGCCTCGGCATCAGCGCGAACTTCCTAACCTGCATCGGCCTGATCATGTCGGTGGCAGCTTGCGTTTTAATCGGCAAAGGCCAACTGCGATTAGGGCTTGCCTTTTTGATCTTGACCGCGGTGCCTGACCTTTTGGACGGCGCCGTAGCGGTGGCTGCTGGCACCTCGTCAAAGAGAGGCGCTTTTTTCGATTCGACAGCAGACCGCGTCACTGATGGGCTTCTTCTCTGCGGTATTGCATGGCATTTAGCCGAGAGCGAAGGCGGAACCATCATGCTTCTCCCGATGGCCGTACTGGGCGTCTCCTCTCTGATCAGCTACGAAAGAGCCAAAGCAGAGTTATTGGGTTACGACGCAAAGGGCGGATTGATGGAGCGCGCAGAACGTATGGTCGTTCTGGGGTTCGGTCTTTGCTTTCAGGCCCTATTGGTACCAGTGCTGTGGTTCATGCTTGTCCTAACAGCGTTCACAGCTGTTCAACGTTTCCTCAAGGTCTGGCGGCAAGCAACTGTCGATATGCCCAGTTCAAATACTAAGAGCTGACATTGAGTGGGCAGGGTGTGACAGCGCTCTATCGGCTTGGGGCTTTGGTGGCCCGAGCTTTGCCTGGCCCTATAGCTAGGGCTTTGCCCCACGTAGCTGCTTTCCCACTCAGCTGGGCTTTGAGAAGTAAACGTTCAATGGTCAAACGGCATATGAGGCGGGCATTGCCTCACGATACCGACGATAAATCAGTCAATGTCGCGACCAGAAAGGCATTCGCTTCATATACGCGTTACTGGATTGAATCCTTTCGGCTCCCAACCCGCAGCGGCAAACAGCTTGCTGAAGGTATAGAGGTCCCTGACTACCGTTATGTCGAAGAAGCCTTGAGTCGCGGCAATGGGGTCATTCTCGCCCTTCCACATTTAGGGGGATGGGAATGGGCGGGTTTCTGGATGGCCAGCGTAAACAACCTGCCAATGACTGTCGTCGTCGAACCAATCGAACCTCCGGAATTGTTTAATTGGTTCGCCAGTTTTCGCTCAAAACTTGGCATGAAGGTAGTGCCCCTTGGTTCCTCAGCTGGAACCCAAATAGCGACCGCATTAAAAAATAATGAAATAGTTTGTTTGCTCTGTGACCGAGACATCGCAGGAGGAGGAATCGAAGTCTCCTTCTTAGATGAACACACAACCCTTCCCGGCGGCCCCGCTCTCATGGCTTTGCGGACCGGTGCCGCTTTGTTACCCACTGCGGTTTATTTTGGGCCCAACGGAAATCACCTTGGCCTCGTGAGGCCGCCAATTGATGTGGCCAGAACTGGCACGATCAAAGAAGACGTAACCCGAGTCACAAATCTAGTTGCCCAAGAGCTGGAATTCTTAATCCGTAAGGACCCTGAACAGTGGCACCTATTTCAACCTAATTGGCCAAGCGATCTAGTCGACCAAACATGAATGGTTCCAAATTCCACCGTGGAGTGACCGAATCATCACCTAGCGTTATCTGATGTGAGAATCGGAATTATTTCGCCCTATAGCCTCAGCAGCCCTGGAGGTGTCCAGAGCCAGGTTCTCGCGCTTTCAAGAGCTTTAAATAAACTCGGTCATAAGGTGCGGGTTATGGGCCCCTGTGATGGAGCGCCACCTGAGACAGGAGTGACCCCCCTGGGTGCGAGTATTCCTACGTTCGCTAACGGTTCGATCGCCCCAATTGCCCCAGATCTCGCCTGCACGCTCAGAACAATCCGAGCTTTCCGCGACGAAGAATTCGATGTGATCCATATCCATGAACCCATATGTCCAGGACCGTGCCAGACTGCTCTGTTCTTGAGAAGCGCCCCGATAGTAGGGACATGGCATGCAGCAGGAGGCAGTAAGGCTTATCTCACACCAGGAGTTAGATGGCTAGCAACGAGAATGAATATTCGGGCAGCGGTATCCCAAGACGCCAGAGATATGGCTCACGAAGCTCTCGGAGGAAACTACGAAGTCGTCTTCAACGGAATTGAAGTAAATAACTTCAGTAGGTCAGCCGCAACAAAGAGTGATGGGCCAACAATCGCATACGTTGGTCGTCATGAACCACGTAAAGGACTAGACGTTCTTCTCGAGGCCATGACGGCGCTACCTCAAAATGTCACTCTCTGGGTTATGTCAGATGGTCCCCAAACCGAAGAGCTGCGCCTTAAGTACAAGACTGACCAGCGACTTCATTGGCTTGGATCGGTAAGCGAAGAAGAAAAAGTACAACGAATCAAAGGAGCCGACGTACTTTGTGTTCCCTCGTTGAGAGGTGAAAGCTTCGGGATCGTCTTACTAGAAGCAATGGCTGCAGGAACACCGGTAGTCGCTAGTGATTTGCCCGGATATCGGAACGTCGCATCTACAGGCGACGAGGCGCACCTCGTAGCTCCCGGAGACCCTGCCGCTTTAGCAGATGGCTTGTTAAGGGTCATCGAAGACAAAGATTTAGCCGCTCGGCTTTCCAAGTCCGGTCGTAATCGCGCGTTGGAGTTTTCCATGGACCGCCTTGCGGGAATCTATGTTGACCTTTATGAACGAGCCATCGAGGTTGAACGACAAGATCCCGACCGAGGCGGCTGGCGCGGAGAGTTAAGTCGAATGGGGTGGCCTTTTAAGCTTCCCGGTAAAGCCGACCAGACTCTGTAATAAGTGAGGACCGCTAACTGTTTAGGGCCGTACACTGCGACCCAGAGTTGCCGAAAAATACTGGAGAGCCGAAATATCCATGGATGACCTGAGCGACAAAAACCAACAAAGAATAGGTTTCATGAAAGCCTCGTTCGGCTTCTGTGTACTTATTTTGTCGCTGGGCTTCTCTCTGCTCCTAATCGCCGTCTCAATTCCCAGGCCAGTCGCTTTCTCCGCTGGGTTGGTGGCCTTGCTGTTAATGCTTTGCGCCAGTCTGACGGCCGAACGACGTATCTTAAATAGTTTGCCGGGACGTCGAATAGTTGAAGGAGACCACCCGCGCATTACGAACTTGGTCGAAGGTCTCTGCCTTTCCACAGGTATCTCCCCACCCCACATTCATATTCTCCCAACAGAAGGGCGCAACGTCGCGTCCCTCGGCACATCGGTCAACGCATCAACTTTGATTATCACGACGGGTTTGCTGGAAGCGGCTACCCGAATTGAATTAGAAGCAGTTCTAGCTAACCGAATTTCCCAGATAGTGACATACAGGACCGCTTTGGCAACCGTAGCTGCAGCGACTTTCGGCCTCGCCATAGGCCCCGCGTCATTTCAGACCCGACCATTTGCGTTGATATCACCAAAACTGAAACGCAAAATAGGCTTGCAGGTGGACCCTAGCCATGACTTCTCAGGAGATGTCGAGGGAACAGTAATAACTCGATACCCGCCGGGCATGGTAGAGGCCATCGAAATGGCTGAGAACAAGACCGTGATTCCAGAAACCAACCCGACCCTCGATGCATTTTGGCTTTTCCCATCGAAGTCCGAAACAAATAGGCCATCTATCGAAGCTCGGGCGACGGTGCTTCGCGAGATGTGACATGTCAATGAAAATTGGCGCCTTCGTTATTGGAATTTGTGCACTGGTGGCTGCAGCGTGCGCGGCAGATGCACCAGATGCCCACTCGACAAAACAACCTGAACTAACGGCCGCTGCATCCAGCTCGACGACCTACATGACGGAAACAACCAACGAAAGAGAAGTTGCCTCTTCAGATGCCGAAGACACGCAAGCTTTTCAAGCCCCTTCAACGACGAGTCCGGGAAGTGACCCAGAGAAATCTTCAAGTAAAAAAACCATAGCGCCCTACAGGGGAACCCCTGCTGAACCAACTGTGTGGTCGCAGCCGCGGCTGGCGTTAAAGGTTGATAACGCGCCGACAGCAATTCCACAAGAAGGCCTACAAAAAGCCGACATCGTCTTTGAAGAACTAGTCGAGGGAGGCCTGACAAGGTTCCTCGCCATTTTTCATTCCCAGGTGCCCGAATTTGTTGGACCAATTCGCTCCGGACGTTCAAGTGACATACCGCTGCTGATGCCCTTCGATGGAGCGTTCTTTGGATGGAGCGGTTCCAATTGGGCCTTTCGTCGTCTCTTGGACACCGTGGCTGTCAACGATGTCGGCGTTTATGAGAACCCAACGCAATATTGGCGCAAGGGTGACCGACCTTCACCAAGTAATTTGTGGGCGCGATCAGCTCAATTGCTTGAAGAGGTTGAATCCGAAACATCTTCTTTTGAACAACTCTGGCCGTTCCAAGAACCAGTAGAGCAACAGCTACGCGCAGATCAAAAAGTTGCAGGCGTCGAGGTCGATTGGGGCTCAACCGACGTGTCATTTCGCTGGTCCGACAACCAGAAGACATGGAAGAGATTCCAGAACAGCGAGCAACACCTAGCGTTGACCGGCGAGGGTGATGAAGTTCAAATAACAGCAGAGAATGTGATTATTCAATTCACAAAATACGTTCTAACAAACGAAGTCGACAGCAACGGTGCACGAATTCCCTTAGCTCAACTGTCAGAAGGGTCCGGCACAGCCTGGATACTCAAAAACGGAGCAATCACAGAGGGGCGCTGGATCAAGCCGAACATCACAGTGCACACCCGGTTCCTCGATGAAACCGGCAATTCTATTCCGATGACTCCAGGCGCAACATGGGTTTTATTGGCCCCCAGAGATACAGCGACAATCATTGATATCGATGACTAAACGAAGCGACTCGTTCTGCATCTCATCGGCTTAGAATGGAAGCATGGCAGAGAGTACGAGTGGATCAGATTCACAAGTCGGCACGGTGCGGGTTAAGCGAGGATTAGCCGACATGCTTCGCGGCGGTGTCATCATGGATGTAGTCACTCCCGCTGAGGCGAAGATCGCAGAAGACGCTGGCGCCGTAGCCGTAATGGCCCTAGAGCGCGTACCAGCAGACATTCGACGAGATGGGGGAGTAGCGCGAATGAGCGACCCCGCCATGGTCGAAGGCATACAGGAAGCGGTCACAATTCCGGTGATGGCCAAAGCGAGAATCGGGCACTTCGCAGAAGCCCAGATTCTTGAATCACTAGGAGTCGATTACGTAGATGAATCAGAGGTCCTAACACCCGCGGACGAAGCTCACCACATTGATAAATGGGCGTTCACCGTTCCCTTTGTATGTGGAGCGACAAACCTTGGAGAAGCCCTGCGCAGAATTTCTGAAGGTGCGTGCATGATTCGTTCAAAGGGAGAGGCAGGAACAGGCAACATCGTTGAGGCTGTTCGCCACCTGAGATCCATATTGGGTGACATCCGAAAGATAACCCAAGCAGACCAAGCCGAACTATTTGACTGGGCTAAACAACTGCAAGCTCCTCTGGGGCTCGTTCAAGAGATCGCAGAAACCGGGTGCTTACCGGTGCCAATGTTTTGTGCTGGTGGTATCGCTACACCCGCTGACGCGTCACTGGTAATGCAATTGGGGGCAGAAGCGGTGTTCGTCGGCTCAGGGATTTTCAAAAGTGAAGACCCCGCTCCCCGAGCGAAAGCCATTGTCGAGGCAACGACTCACTTTCAAGACCCAACAATGGTCGCCAAAGCAAGCCGAGGACTAGGAGACGCCATGCCTGGACTTGAAATAGGCGAACTTGAAACCAAGCTCGCCGAGCGTGGCTGGTAGAACACCAAATTGGCACCAATAGTTGGAGTCTTAGCGCTGCAAGGTGCCTCCAGAGAACACACGGCTGCATTAGAAAAGCTTGGAGCGACGGTCCATCAAGTCCGACTGCCACAGGATCTCGTTGGTCTCGATGCCATAGTCATTCCCGGTGGGGAGTCAACAACGATCTCGATGCTTTTGGAATCGAGCGAGACCTTTGAACCCCTGGCAGAATTATTAAACCAAGGGCTACCAGCTTTAGGCACGTGTGCTGGGATGATTCTCCTAGCAAAAGAAGTGTTAGATGGTCGACCGGACCAAAAATCTTTCGCCCAAATTGGTATTGCAGTTCGACGAAACGCCTTCGGCCGGCAGATAGCAAGTTTCGAAACAGATTTGAAGATCCAAAACCTAGATCAGCCTTTTCCAGGTGTATTTATACGAGCGCCTGGGGCAGACATACTCGAACCTTCAGTAGAAGTACTCGCCAGCCTCAAATTAGATTCTGGTGAAGAAACCCCTGTTTTTTGCCGACAAAAAAACGTGCTAGTTACGAGCTTCCACCCGGAATTGACCGACGACTTGCGCCTTCACCAGTTTTTCTTGGAACATCTCTAACCAGCAACCGGTTTTGGCCGAGTGTCCAGCGACGTTCAATTCAGTCGTTAACAGTGGCAGACTGTGATTCGGAGGTATCGAAGTGTCCGGGCATTCCAAATGGGCGACCATCAAACACAAAAAAGGTGCGGCAGACAAAGCCCGCGGAAAGCTTTTCGCCAAGCTAATCCGCCAGGTGGAAGTCGCGGCGCGTGAAGGCGGCGGTGACTTAGAGTCAAACGCGAATTTGCGCACTATGTATCAGAAGGCACGCGATAACTCGGTTCCGCTTGACACTATTGAACGAGCTATAAAACGAGGAACCGGTGAGCTAGAAGGTGTCAACTACGAACAAGTTGCATATGAAGGGTATGCACCTCACGGGGTCGCCATGTTTGTCGATGTGCTCACCGATAACAGAAATAGAACCGGAGCCGAAATCCGAAGCGTGTTTACGCGAGCTGGTGGGTCGTTGGCCGAACCAGGAGCGGTCGCATGGCAATTCGATCGAAAAGGAGTCGTATTGGTTCCGGCAACAGCTGACGAAGACCAAGTAATGATGGCGGCGCTCGAAGCGGGAGCTGAGGATGTTGTAGCAGAAGGCGAAGTATGGAGAGTGACTACAGACCCCTCAGATACCATCTCGGTTCGCGAAGCGTTAGAAGGATCCGGTATCGAAGTTTCGTCAACGGATTTGACGTACTTGCCACAAAACGTTGTCGAACTCTCATCTAGCGGTGATGCAGCTCAAGTCTTGGCAGTAATGGACGCACTCGACGATCATGATGATGTGCAGGGCGTTTACGCCAACTTTGATGTTCCCGATGAGGTACTGGCAGAACTAGCCCAAGGCTGATCGGCATGATCGACCATGTCATGTACAATCGAACCTGTGTTCGTTTTGGGTATTGACCCCGGCCTGTCGAGATGCGGATATGGCGTTGTCGAACAGTCGGGCCACAAGGCTGAGGCTGTTGCGATCGGCGTTATAAGAACGCCTGCTAAGGCTCCTACAGCTGAACGGCTTGCGTGGATCCAACAAGAATTCGTGAAGCTCATTGAGGAACACACACCAGACGTGGTTGCAATAGAACGAGTATTTTTTCAGGTAAATGCCAAAACAGCTATGGGAGTCGCTCAGGTAAGCGGACTCGCGATGGCTATTGGTCACTCCTCCGGCGCTGAAGTCGTTGACTACACCCCCAATCAAGTCAAGGAAGCTGTTGCTGGCTGGGGAAGTGCTAACAAAGAGCAGATGCAACGCATGGTTCAATCCTTGTTGAGACTCCCAGAAGTACCATCACCACCCGACGCGGCCGATGCAGCAGCTGTAGCTCTATGTCATCTGGCTCACGCGTCAAGTCGACACCTAGCTAAGACTTCGAAACTTTCATGATCGGTTCACTTCGAGGCACGCTCATCGATAAAGAACCTGATGGCGAGATCGTCGTCGAAGTTAGCGGTGTCGGGTACCGAGTTTTTGTGAATCCTCGAACTCTCGCTGACCTTTCTGAGGTCGGAAGCGAAACATTCGTGCATATTCATCATCAAATCCGTGAAGACAGCCAGCAACTGTATGGTTTCGCGACGCTTGCGGAACGTAAATGTTTTGAATCCGTTATTGGGGCTCACGGCGTAGGTCCTGCATTAGGTATGGCGGTCTTAGCCACGTTGCCACCCGATGAACTGCGCCATGCGGTAGCAACCGATGATGTGGATGCGCTTTGCCTTGTTCCTGGCGTTGGCAAAAAAACGGCTCAAAGAATGGTGCTGGAACTAAAGAACCGACTGGAACTAGCTGGAGACGAAGGCAGCGGTTTGGTCTCTAATTCAGAGGGAGCAGCACCGACAGCGCTAACTGATGTTCGCGAAGCTCTCAATCAAATGGGCTTTGGACCCGACGAAATACGTCGCGCAGTAGAAGGCCTTGAGGGAGAAGACACCTCAACGATGCTGCGTGAGGCCCTCCGCCGGATGAGCCGCTGATGAGCGAAAACGAGTGGGGTCGAGAAGAAGGTTTCCGTAGGGGTGAGAACAAAGACCGCGATGAGATATTGAGCGCTGACGTAGCCAGTGACGACAATGACGAAGCAGGGTTACGTCCACGCCGCTTGGATGAATTTGTTGGCCAAACAGAACTCAAGGAACATCTGGGAGTCTTGCTCGATGCAGCTCGTGCGCGAGAGCAAACACCTGACCACTTGTTATTCGCGGGCCCACCGGGTTTAGGGAAAACTACCCTGGCCGGGATCGTTGCAGCAGAGCTTGGGGTGACCATGCATGTCACGTCGGGTCCCGCCATTGAACGAGCAGGGGATTTAGCAGCAATTCTCACCAACCTCTCAGATCGCGATGTCCTATTTATTGATGAAATCCATCGCCTACCAAAGCAAGTCGAAGAAGTGCTCTATCCAGCAATGGAAGACTTTCAGTTAGACGTTATTTTAGGGAAAGGTCCTGCCGCTCGATCGATCCGCTTCGATCTACCACCATTTACTCTGGTGGGAGCCACTACTCGCACCGGACTTATCGCGGGCCCACTTCGCGATCGGTTTGGGCTTGTCGAAAGACTTGATTATTACGACCCGGGTGAATTGCAATCGATAGTCGAGCGTGCAGCTGGGATCCTCTCAGTTGCGGTCGACCCAGAGGGTGCATCCGAAATTGCCAGTAGGAGCCGAGGAACACCGCGCATAGCAAACCGATTACTTCGCAGAGTTCGAGACTTCGCTGAAGTTCGAGCAGATGGAGTTATCAACGTTGCGGTTGCTCGCGATGGTTTGGCACTCTTTGGGGTAGACGAACTCGGTTTAGACAAGGTTGATCGATCGATCCTGGAATCCATAGCGGTCACTCATGTCGGAGGACCTGTAGGTTTATCGACTTTGTCTATAAGCGTTGGGGAGCAACCGGAGACGTTGGAAGATGTGTACGAACCTTTCTTAATTCAGCAGGGATTACTTCAACGCACTCCCCGTGGACGCGTCGTCACAGCAGCAGCTTTTGAACATCTTGAGATATCACCGCCCAAACAATTCAATGAAGACCCATCGCTTTTCGATGACAAGTAAGACGTCGTAGATGAAGTACGACCGAATTTGGTATGGCGCATACGGCTCGAACATCCTAAAAGAACGCTTTCTTCGATACATAGAAGGTGGGAGTTACGCCCCCAACCATCCGGAGCATGTTGGAGCCCGCGACAGACAAGGCCCCGGCCCAAAATCTCCCTTACTACATGGTCCGTGGCGTCTTTCTTTTGGCTACACATCAGAACGGTGGGGTGGAGGTGTCGCTTTTCTCGATCCCGAGGTTAACGAAGCAGCGTGTATCCGCTGCTGGGACGTTACAGCTCAACAATTTATGGACGTAGCGGCACAGGAGAACGGACTAGACCCAGGCGAAATAGAGGTTGACATCGCAGAAGTGAAAGATGCGGGGCAGCTTATTTTCGGAGACACCTGGTACTCGAGAATTGTGTATCTAGGTGAATATCTCGGGCAACCGGTAATGACCTTCACCAGTCCTAAATCGGTAAAAACCAATGCGCCCGGGGAAAGCTATTTGTCGGTCATTCTGAACGGATTCTTGGAAGCAGCCCCCACTCAACTAGAACAACACTTAGATCGATTGATGAGAGCACAAGGAGTAAATTCTGCTTGGACTAGAGAGACTCTGTTGGAACTAGCAAACTTGGAGAACTTAAATTAGCGACGATCTGAGTGCACAACAGTCTCCCCAGGACATGAAGGAATTCGACTACGAACTACCCGAGGGAGCTATAGCTCAAAAGCCTGCTGAACCACGAGACAGCGCCAAGCTACTCGTCGACTATGGGAATGGGCAGCCCTTTGAGCATATGGCGGTAGCCAACTTGCCAGCGTTGATAGCCGAAGGCGATGTAGTTGTGGTGAACGAAACGAGTGTCATCCCTGCACGGTTGCAACTACGGAAGGCAACCGGTGGTGGCGTAGAAGTTCTGTTGTTGGAACCTAAAGAAGAGGGCTGGTCCGCACTTGTAAAACCAGGACGTCGCGTAAAAAGTGGAATGGAATTACGAAGCGAAAGAGATGCTGACCTTCAAGTAATAGTGGGTGAGGAAATTACTGAAGACGGTCAAAGAAAAGTAGTAGTCGTTCACGGCGGCGAAATAATTTCGAACCCAGGCGACGCTCAAAGACTCTCCAAAGCCGGCGAAACGCCACTCCCGCCATATATAACGTCCAAAGGGCACTCTCCGGGTCGATATCAGACTGTGTACGCGCGGACGCCGGGCTCAGTGGCAGCACCTACCGCTGGTCTCCATCTTACTGAAGGACTACTTCAAGAAATCAGAGGAAAGGGAGCCCGAATCGAAAAAATAGATTTAGTCGTCGGCATCGACACTTTTCGACCTGTGACCGTTGACGATCCTGCCGATCATGTGATGCATAGCGAAAGCTATAAGGTCGACGAAAGCACCTGGGAGGTTTGCCAATCAGCCCAGAGAGTCGTAGCTATTGGCACAACTACGGTTCGGGCCCTCGAATCCGCGGCACGCGGAGCACTATCAGGACGGACAGACCTCTTTCTGCGGCGCGGATCCACATTTGAAATTGTTGATGCTTTGATGACGAACTTCCATATGCCACGGTCAACTCTCCTAATGATGATCGAGGCGTTTATCGGGCAACGTTGGAAAGACTTGTACAGGGAAGCCGTAGAAAACGATTACAGATTTCTTTCCTTCGGTGATGCAATGTTTCTGCACAAGACCCAGAGTTGAACGCTCCTCTGCCATGCTGTACCAACTGTGTCTCTCTCCTTTGAACTTCTAGCGTCAGATAACCAGGCTCGTCGAGGTCGAATCTACACTTCGAGGGGTTCAATCGAGACCCCGGTCTTCATGCCGGTTGGTACACGGGGGGCAGTGATTCATTTAGATCAACGCGATTACGAACAGCTTGAAATTGAAGTTGTACTTGGGAACACCTATCACTTGATGCTTAGGCCAGGAGCCCCAATCATCGAAGAATTAGGAGGGCTCCATTCCTTTGTGTCCTGGGACGGTCACATGCTCACTGATTCTGGAGGTTTCCAGGTCATGTCGTTGAACGAAAATGTGAAGATCGATGATGATGGCGTCACGTTTACCTCAATTTACGATGGTTCTAAGCTTCGTTTCACACCAGAAGACGCAGTATTCACGCAGCAGCAAATAGGCGCAGATATACAAATGGCTCTCGACGTTTGCCCGGCTCTACCTTCGTCGCGAGACGTGGTTATCAAAGCGATGGAGCGAACCCACGAATGGGCCGCAAGAGCAAAGGCTGCACACAATAAAACTGACCAATCGCTCTTTGGGATCATCCAAGGAGGTATCGACCCGACGCTACGAACCCAAAGCGCCAAACACTTAGCAGCCCTTGATCTGCCTGGATATGGGATCGGAGGGCTTTCAGTAGGCGAAACTCATGACCAAATGATGCCGGCCCTGAGCGCAACGACCGTTGAACTGCCAGAAGATCGACCCCGCTACCTCATGGGTGTCGGCGACCCGGCACGCATAGTCGATGCCATTGGATTAGGAGTCGACATGTTCGACTGTGTATTGCCAACCAGGCTTGCCCGACACGGAACAGTCTTAACCTCGAGTGGAAAGCTCAATTTGCGTAACGCAAAACATGCTCGTGACGACCAGCCACTAGACCCCTTGAACCCTATGTCCAACAGCTTTAGTCGAGCCTACTTACGGCACCTAACTCAAGTTAAGGAACCCACGGTTGCTCGAATAGCCACCCTGCACAACCTGTGGTTCCTTATGGACCTTGTGAAACAGGCCCGACGAGCGATAGAAGATGGGACCTATGAGTCGTTCCGCTTAGAGATACTCGAGACATGGAGATAGAAGGCCAAAGTTTGCACTGAAGAGTCGAAGATTCATGGAGACAGGGTATGAGCACAGTACGCTGACACTTCGTTGTTCTAATTTTCGAGTCCGGAGTCGTTCACCATGGCACTGCTACTGCCAATCATTGTTTTTGCTGGCATGTATTTCTTGATCCTGCGACCTCAGCAGAAACGAATGAAAGAACGCGAGGCGATGGTCCGAGCTGCGGGCATAGGGGATGAAGTAGCTACCGTTGGCGGGGTTATCGGAACCATCGTGGCAGAAGAAGATGAGAACGTCGTTGCGTTGGAAGTTGACACTGATGTAGAGCTAAGAGTGCAGCGACGTTCAATCGGAGAAATCATTACTAAAGCAGAAGAAGCAGATGATGGCTCCGACGACGCTGACAGCGAAGACTGAACCTCAATAGTTGTTTGAATTGGATTAGATAAGTGCGCCGTTCTCATATCGTCTCTCTCATCATGGTTCTGCTTGTAGCGGGAGCATCTTTAGCGGGCGTTCTGTCAGCTGGCTGGTCACCCGTTCTTGGCGTGCAACTTCAAGGCGGCGTCGAAGTGGTTCTGCGTCCCGCCGACGAAGTGTCAGATGAACAATTTGAACGCGCAATTGAAATTATTCGAAACCGAGTAGACGCGATAGGCGTGGCGGAACCCGATATCACTCGCCAAGGGAACCAAGTAATCATTCAGTTGCCAGGTGTCAAAGATAAGCAAAGGGCAGTAGACCTGATTGGCCAAACGGCCGAACTGACGTTTAGGCCCGTAGTCAGTATCTTTGACTCAAGCGACCCCAACCAACTTGCAGCTGTGCAACAACTAGTGCAGGGCGACGCTCAAGAAAGTGACTCGAGCGAATCGGAGCCCCTACCCACTCTCTCCGACGTCTTAACACCACCCGACCAAGATGAAGCATCAGCATCAGTTGTGCTGTTGGGATCTGAAGGGCAAACAGGGTTTGTGTTGTCCGCGGCCGCGCTTACTGGTGAAGTCATCGATGAAGCGGCAGCCACTTTTCAAGGACAATGGATCGTCAACGTCTCGTTTAATGACGAAGGGGCGCTCCTGTTTGACCAGATGGCGGTTGCTAATTACCAAAAGCAAGTAGCAATTGTCTTGGATGGCGTTGTTGAGTCGGCACCAACAATTAACGCTATGGAATTCGATGGTCAGGCAGTCATATCGGGCTCTTTCGATGAAGAAGAGGCAAAGAACCTCGCGCTAGTGCTTCGGTTCGGTGCTCTACCTGTCGAATTCGAAAGAGATGACGTGCGTACTGTCTCAGCGACTCTAGGGGAAGGCACGCTGCGCGCCGGAGTCATCGCTGGCCTAGTCGGCTTAGGCCTAGTGGCCCTGTACATGCTGCTCTATTACCGGTTACTTGGTTTAGTGGCTGTATGTAGCTTGGCCGTTAGCGGAGCAACCTTATGGTCCATTATTGCTTGGCTGGGAGAGAGTCAAGGGCTAGCTCTAACGCTCGCTGGAGCTACAGGCATCATCGTTTCGATCGGTGTCCAGGTCGACTCCAACATCGTTTACTACGAAAGAATCAAAGAAGAAGTTCGACGAGGCCGCGCCGTCAAGTCGGCAGCCGATGGAAGCTTTCGCGCAGCCTTCTCTACCATTATCTGGGCCGACCTAGCGTCGCTTATTGGGGCAGGTGTCCTGTATCAATTGACGACCGGAACAGTTAGGGGCTTTGCTCTTTACTTAGGGATTACGACCCTGATCGACCTAGCAGTCTCATTCTTCTTCATGCGACCTCTAGTGGTTCTAGTGGCCAGACGACTCGTAAAAGAAAAGCCAAAGAGACTTGGGCTAACCGTGACCACCGGGGAAGCATCGATATGAGTTTTTCTATTAGACGCCTATATCGCGGCGACACCAACTGGGACTTCCTAGGAGTCTCAAAACGAGTACTTACCGGATCGATTATCGCCGTCCTAATCTGCGTTGTCGCCCTATTTGTTCAGGGACTCAATCTAGGTATCGAGTTCGAAGGGGGCGGAGTATGGGAGGCCCCTGCATCTGAAGATATAACAACTGATGACATACGAGAATCCGCAGCCGATATCGGCATGACGGACGCCCGAGTCCAAAGAATCACCGGTGGGGATGACATCTTTCGTGTTCGAGGTGAGTTGCCAAGCGGAGAAACAGCAGAGTCGGTTGGGTCAGAGCTGGCGGCGGCCGCGCAAGTCGATTCGGAAGCAGTTAGTGCCCGGACCGTCAGCCCATCGTTCGGAGACGAAGTGGCAGGTAAGGCGAGACGAGCTCTCGTGGTGTTCTTTATCCTCATCGCTTTGTATCTGACCCTCAGATTTGAATGGAAAATGGCGCTGGGAGCTCTTGTCGCTGTAGCCCACGACATCGCTCTCACCGTTGGCATTTACGCGCTCTTCCAATTCGAGATCAGTCCAGCAACCGTCGTAGCATTCCTAACAATCATGGGCTATTCGCTCTACGACACGATTGTTGTCTTTGACCGAGTGAAAGACAACGAAAGATCACTTTCGCTCAAAACACGGATGACTTATTCAGACCTTGCCAATGTTTCGCTAAACCAGGTCATTATGCGGTCAGTAAACACCACGATCACCTCCGTGTTGCCAGTTATGTCACTTCTCGTCGTCGGCTCGCTGATTATGGGAGCTACCACCTTGCAAGAGTTTGGTATTGCTCTGCTTATCGGCCTTTTAGTGGGCTCATACAGCTCAGTGTTTGTTGCGATGCCTCTTGTTTCTTCACTCAAACGTCGAGAACCTCATTGGGCCGAGCAAGACCGAAGTGCAGAAGTGCTGAGCGAATCAAACTCCATAGAGAACGCCGCTACCGCGTTAGCGGCGGACCGCTACGACAGAAGTTCTCCGCCCAGACCTCGCAAGAAAGGGCGAAAGCGTTGAACAAGCCGGGACACTCAACAAATGGAAAAACAGTTCGACTCTGAATCGCTAAAGAATCTCGTACATGATGTGCCGGACTTTCCAAGCACAGGAATAATCTTCCGAGACATAAACCCTTTGCTGCGACAACCCGCAGCCCTAAAAGCAGCGATAACTGCAATGACCTCTGAGTTCGCCACTTCGCCGATTACCCATGTAATGGGAATCGAATCCAGAGGATTTTTGTTGGGTCCGACAATTGCCCAGCAGCTAGATCGTGGATTTTCACCAATACGCAAGCAGGGCAAATTGCCAGGAAAGATAGTTTCGGAAACCTACGACCTGGAGTACGGGACCGACACCCTAGAGATTCAGGCTGATGCTGTAGGTCCAGGTGACCAGGTTTTGCTCGTAGATGATGTGCTAGCCACTGGAGGAACGTTGTCGGCCGCAGAGCGTCTAGTGGCAACAACAGGAGCCGAAGTAGTCGGCGCGACAGTTCTCATTGAGTTGGATTTTTTGAGCGGGCGCGAACAACTTGGTGTACGTCACGTTGCTGCCGTGATTCACTATTAGATAGATGAACATCTACCAGCGGTCGACTCACTAATGGCCACCGTTACCAGAGTGCTCCCATGGCGACGATCGGTTACTCCTGTCCACACAGAAATCCAAGGTGTAGTTGATCGCTACAAGGCCCGGTGGCCACGAAGCTCTTCAGACCTACTAGTGAGGGCTTACGAAACCGCTAACGCAGCCCATGAAGGCCAAAGACGAAAGTCTGGGGAGGCATACATACTTCACCCAGTGGCAGTTGCGTCAGTTGTAGCGGAAATGGGTCTTGACGACGTGTCGATAGCAGCAGCGCTGTTGCATGACGCGGTCGAAGACACCAGCGCAGAGTTAGCCGACATACAAAGACAATTTGGTCACGATGTCGCATCTCTGGTTGACGGTGTCACGAAACTAGATCGGGTTCGATTCGCGACCAAGCAAGCGCAGCAGGCTGCCACCTTGCGGAAAATGTTAGTCGCGATGGCTCGGGATCTACGCGTCCTATTGATAAAGCTTGCCGACCGACTTCACAATATGAGAACTCTGGGAGCTCTCCAGCAGACCAAACAAGAACAGATAGCGCGCGAGACGTTAGACGTCTATGCGCCCCTGGCTCACAGGTTGGGAATGCAAGAAGTCAGGAACGAACTAGAGGATCTAGCTTTTGCCGCGCTTTACCCGAAACGCTATGCAGAGATCGACCGCCTTATTGCTGAGCGAACTCCGGCGCAAGAGGCGTACTTGGAAGGAGTGCTGAAGACGATTCGGGGTCAGTTGACTAACAGCTCAGGAGAAACTTCAGTCACTGGCCGAAGAAAGCACCACTGGGCTGTGTACGAGAAGATGGTGGTGAAGGGCAGATCATTCGACGAAATATTTGACCTCGTGGGGATAAGAGTGGTCGTGCCTACCATCAGAGATGCCTATGGAGCCTTAGGTTCTATACACAGCACTTGGAAGCCAGTTTCGGGTCGGTTCAAAGACTACATAGCGATGCCGAAGTTCAACCTGTACCAGTCGCTCCACACAACAGTGATAGGCCCTGAAGGTGTCAGCTTGGAAGTCCAGATCAGGACCCAAGACATGCATCAGCGAGCGGAACACGGAGTAGCGGCGCACTGGCGATACAAAGATCCCTCTGAAGGTGCCAGCGCTGATATGCCTTGGCTTAACACCATCGTGGATTGGCAAGCCGAAACAGACGACCCAGAAGAATTTATGCGGACCCTAGCTGTCGACCTAGACCAAGATGAGGTCTATGTGTTCACACCGAAAGGGGATGTTGTGACGCTCGCAACACAGTCGACACCAATCGACTTCGCCTACTCGATCCACACTGATATTGGGGACTCGACGATCGGCGCGAAAATCGATGGAAGGCTAGTTCCTCTCGATCGCCAACTTCAATCAGGTGACACCATTGAAGTGTTCACATCAAAAGTCGATGGGGCGGGACCCGCTCGAGATTGGCTGGAAATAGCCACAACACCCAAAGCTAAAAATGGAATCAAACAGTGGTTTGCTAAGTCGGACCGAGAGGAAATGCTCGAACTGGGTAGAGAACAACTAACCGAAGCCATGAGAGAAGAAGGCTTACGAGCTCAGTTGCTGATCGAGAGCGATGAGCTCCGCAATGTAGCGGAACAGTTCAATCGCGGCGATCTATCGGTTCTCTACGAAGCGGTTGGTAAAGGCGACCTCAAAGCGGCTTCGGTAGCAAAACGCTTAGTAGCTAATCTTCGGGGGGAGGCAAGTAACCAACGTTTGCCAGCGAAACCAGCTCAACACCGAGGCTCCCGACGTCGTCGAACCAGCGGCGTCCACGTTGAAGGGTTTGATGACTCATTAGTACGATTGGCTGGATGCTGTAACCCGGTCCCGGGTGATGAGATCCTTGGTTTCGTAACCAAAGGACGAGGCATTTCAGCGCATCGAAGTGACTGCGCTAATGCATCAGAACTAGTGGAAGCCTCTGGAGCGCGCCAAGTTGAAGTCGATTGGGACGCTGCCTTCTCGGGTCAGTTCCGTACGAGTGTTGAAGTGAGGGCACTGGATCGAGATCACCTGTTAGCAGATGTCGTCGTGGTCATATCTGAGCATCATCTGAGTATCTCTAGCGCCCACACCTTCACGGGCGAAGACCAAGTCTCTGTTTTGCAATTCGACATCGAGGTAGGCGACCCAACGTTACTGGAACAGCTACTTGGAGCAGTCAGAGAGGTAGATGGAGTGTTTGACGCTCACCGAGTGGTGCCCAATAGCGCTCGACCTCCATCGTGAAGTAGCTCACGGTAGACACAAAAGTGTCGGGGACTTTGCGTTCCAAGCATCTACGATGGTGAGTTCACCGGGCGTCAACTTCCTCCGTTCCCCACCACCCGAGGACTATCAATGTCGAAGAAGGCAAATACCTTCCAAACTCCAATCGGGACACGCGACCTGTTGCCTGAAGAGTCTGCGCGATGGGAAGCAGTGATTGAGGTCTTCTCGACCGTTGCGTCCCGTGCTGGCTTCTCTTTGGTGGACACACCAATTTTTGAAGACGTCGGGGTCTTCACCCGAATAGGGGAAGGAACAGACGTAGTCGGAAAAGAAATGTATGAGTTCCTGGATCGTGGCGAGCGCCCTATGGCTTTACGACCAGAAGGGACAGCAGCGGTATGTAGGGCATTCGCGCAGCACAGGCCTCTTGTGCCTTGGAAGGTTTATTACCGAGGACCTTATTTTCGGTATGAAGCCCCGCAAGCCGGGCGCTTCAGACAGTTCCACCAATTCGGTATTGAAAGTATTGGATCGGATGACCCTGATATAGACGTTGAAGTGATTGCGTTGGGGTGGAAGGTCCTAGGGGCTGTAGGTATCAACAAAATTGAGTTACTGGTGAACTCAATGGGTGACCAGGAAACAAGAAGAAACTATCAACAAGCTCTAAGTGGCTTCCTCAAAAACCACGCGGCCGACCTCGATGAAGAAGACCGGAAAAAAGTTGAATCCCATCCTTTGAGAGTGCTGGATTCCAAACGACCTTCTACGCAAAGCGTCACCAAAGAAGCTCCCCAAATAAATGACTTTCTAAGCGCAGACGCCGAGACACATTTAGAAAGAGTCAAAGATGGACTGAAGGCTCTGGAGATTCCATTCTCAATCGAGCCGAGACTTGTTCGCGGTTTGGACTACTACACCCACACGACCTTCGAGTTCCAAAGCTTGGCTCTCGATAGCGCCCAGAACACAGTTTGCGGCGGCGGAAGGTATAACGGTTTAATTGAAGAGCTTGGTGGCCCCGCGACGCCCGGTATTGGATTTGGCATGGGAATCGAACGGCTGCTCCTAGCATGCGACGCTGAGGAATCCTTCCCGGCCCCTCCTCCCGGAGTTCAGGTATGGGTGGTTGACGTTACTGACGGATCATCAGCTCGCGATTTAACCCACACCTTGCGCGATTACGGTGTGACAGCAGACCGGTCTTTCGATCAGCGCTCGATGAGAAGTCAAATGCGCAGCGCTAATCGTTCGGAAGCCGAAATAGCCTTAATCATTGGTGAGCAAGAAGTGGACGAAGATACCGTTGCCATACGAATGCTTCGCGACGAGGAAAAAGGACAAATAGTGGTTCCTCGTAGTTCAGCTGTAGCGGAGGTTCAACGCCTCCTAGGGCTTGAATCTTGAATATGGGCTATCGCTCTGGAGACAGATCATGACAATAAGAACTAATTACTGCGGACGGCTTTCAGTCGAAGACATAGGAAAAACTGTCACCGTTTGTGGTTGGGTGTCTAAACGTCGAGAACATGGAGAGTTCCTAGCCTTTGTGGATCTTCGTGACCGAACCGGATTAATCCAATGTGTAGTCGACCATGCCCACGACATTCGCAGCGAGTACGTGTTGGCTATCACTGGGGTTGTCAAAGAAAGGCCAACTGAGACGATCAACAACGAACTTCCGACGGGGTCTATAGAGATCGGCGACGCAACTGTCGAAGTCCTATCGAAGGCCGAGCCACCCCCTTTTCAAGTAAGTGGACGGGTCGAGGTTGACGAAACCATTCGAATCCGACACCGGTACCTAGATTTACGAACCGGAAGGATGCAAAGAAACCTTCGAAGTCGGGCATTGATCAACTCTGCTATCCGCCGATCTATGGATGCCCAGGAGTTCGTTGAAGTCGAAACCCCAATGCTCATAGCGTCAACGCCGGAAGGTGCAAGAGATTTCGTTGTGCCGAGTCGGTTGACTCCTGGAAATTTTTATGCCCTCCCGCAAAGCCCCCAACTGTTCAAACAGTTGTGCATGGTTGGTGGCATAGACCGCTACTACCAGATAGCGCGCTGCATGAGAGACGAAGACCTTAGAGCAGATAGACAATTCGAATTCACGCAGCTCGATATGGAAATGAGTTTCGCAGATGGGGACCAAGTAAGGGCCGTAGTTTCAGAAGCCGTTAGCGAGGCGACTGAATGTATAACGGGACAACGTCCCGCAGCGATACCTGAGATTTCATGGCATGAAGCGATGAATAGATACGGTTCCGATAAACCAGACGTTCGGTTCGGTCTTGAATTAGTGGAATTGACTGATGTTTTCGCGAACACTGACTTCAATGCGTTCAAAGCATCATGCATTAAGGGGATAAAGGTCCCAGGAGGTGGCGAGATTGGGCGGAACCAGCTTGATCAGCTAACCGACAAGGCCAAAAGTTGGGGTGCTAAGGGACTCGTATGGTTGAAGGTGGGCGAGGCAGGAGAGGTCAACTCTCCGGTCGCCAAGTTCATGAGCGAGCAAGAGATCTCGGACCTGTTGGCGGCCATGGAAGCCGTCGAAGGCGATATCTGTTATCTCGTGGCCGACGACTGGCGCAAAACGGTTCACGTACTAGGACTTCTCCGACTCGAATTAGGAAAACCACCCGTGAATGAAGGTGGATTTCATTTTCTTTGGGTGGTCGATTTCCCTCTTTTCGAAGATGTCGACGCAGAAGGCAATCCGATACCAGCGCATCACCCATTCACGATGCCGCATGAAGAGGACCTAGGTCTTCTAGAAGGTAACGCAGATCCAGATGACCTCCTTCAGGTTAGGTCTCAGGCATATGACCTCGTTCTCAATGGTTGGGAATTGGGGTCCGGAAGCGTGCGTATCCATAGGAGAGAGGTACAACAGCAAATTTTCGATCTCCTAGGGATCGGAGAAGAAGAGTCACAGAAGAAATTTGGCTTCTTGATGGATGCTTTTCGATACGGGGCACCTCCTCACGCAGGTTTCGCATTCGGCATTGATCGCTTGGTGGCCTTGCTGGTGGGTGAAGAAAACATCCGCGAAGTTATTGCCTTTCCTAAGAGTCAGTCCGGTACCGACCCGCTGACAAATGCGCCAACGCCTATCGACCAGACCCAGCTTGACGAACTTGGCCTTAGGGTGTTACCTCCCGCCACTTGACCCAATTCTCTGCTGGGGGCAACTAGGTTCATTGCTGTGAGTGACTTGTTCGAGTCAGCGGCAGCCGAAACAATGAAACGTCGAGCCCCTCTCGCCGCGCGACTTCGCCCCAGGCGTTTAGACGATCTTGTCGGGCATGAGAAACTATTAGGAGCCGAAGCGCCTTTGCGGGTCCTCATAGAAGCGGACCGATTGACCTCAATCATTCTTTGGGGCCCACCGGGATGCGGGAAAACCACATTGGCCCGCCTGATCGCCAATCATACAGAGAAAGAATTCATCACTTTGTCCGCTGTTTCAGCTTCGGTAAAGGATGTTCGAGTAGTGATCAACGACGCTCAACGACGTCTAGGGGAACGCAACGTCGGGACAATACTGTTCCTCGACGAGGTGCATCGCTTCAATAAAGCACAGCAAGACGCCCTTTTACCTTCAGTAGAAGATGGTTTATTGGTTCTTATAGGCGCAACTACAGAAAATCCGTATTTCGAAGTGAACGCCCCGCTTCTATCGAGATCTAACTTGTTTCGACTAAACGAATTAACTGATGAATCGATCGAAGAACTTGTCCTTCGAGGAGCAAGTCATGAAGATGCCTCTATAAGCGACGAGGCAAGAGAGCATCTGGCCAGTCGCGCGGATGGAGATGCGAGACGGGCGTTAACCGCGCTCGAAGTAGCGGTCGTCCTTGCCGGCGGAAAAGGTGCGCAGGTTGAGTTAAATCACGCTGAACAAGCGCTTGACTCGAGAGCACATCGCTATGGAGACGACGAGCACTATGACGTGATCTCGGCGTTTATTAAAAGTATTAGAGGTTCAGATGCTGACGCAGGGATCTACTGGTTGGCCCGGATGCTTGAAGCCGGAGAAGATGCCCGCTTCATAGCTAGAAGGCTTGTCATCCTTGCATCAGAAGATATTGGTATGGCGGACCCGACTTCGCTACTGGTGGCAGACGCAGCAGCGCGAGCCGTTGAGTTCGTAGGACTACCCGAAGCTCAACTAAATTTGGCCCAAGCAGTCCTCCATTTGTCAACCGCTCCTAAGTCAAACTCGGCCCTAGTCGCCATTACCCAGGCCAGAAGTGATGTTCAAAAGGGCATAGGTCGACGAGTACCAGTTCACCTCCGTGATGGCCATTACAGCGGTGCCAGCGACCTGGGTCATGGAGATGGTTATATCTATCCACACGGCACAGAAGAAGGTTGGGTAGATCAGCAGTATCTTCCGGACGACATCAGTGATGAACGCTATTACTCTCCGACTCAAAATGGGTATGAAGCCCAGCTAGCAGAACATCAACGAAAATGGCTACAGAGAGATAACACTTCGACCAATCCGCCAGGCCAAAAATCTCATAACGAGGACGGCAGCTAATGAGTGTCTGGGATCTGGTCGCAGTCGTAGTCACGGTATGCGTGATAATAACGATGGCCATTTTGTTGCTACTACTAACCCGACTTGTGTCGGTGTTGCGCGACCTACGTTCGGTAGCCAACCAGCTTGCTGAAGACGTGCTTCCCGCCGTAGATAACCTAAAAGAGACCGTAGACCATGCTGATGTTGAGTTAGAAAGGCTCCACGGCGTAATCGGAACAGCGGAGGGAATCTCTCAGAACCTTCGATCAGTTGGCCGAAAGTCTGCTCGCGTAACGTCCGCACCTTTGATAAAGGCGAAAGCCGCTGCAGCGGGACTTAAGTCTGCGATGACCCGCATTAAGCGTGGTTGAAGTGTCCGATAAAGATGAACGCGTTTTAGCGAAGTTCATGGCAGGCTGTAGACGTGTTTAAACGACTTAGATGGCTACTGCTCGGGGGGCTATTCGGTGCCGGTAGTTCTTTGTGGATTCGCCGCCAATTCCGGCAACTAGCAACGCGATATGCGCCTGTCCGAGGAACGGTCACAGTCGCGGGTGCAGCGAGACGAGTAAGTCGTGACCTGCGCGAAGCCTGGGCGGATGGCCAACGACAAATGCGCGACACGGAGTCGAAGTTGCGTGAAGAACAAATGAAGGTTTCCGACCGTTATTGATTAGGACCGAGTTCCTGCACCGACTCCTAGGTACCATCTTGAGGCATGCAAGCAGGTGAATTGCGCGAAGCCTTCTCAGCCTTCTGGACTGAACGGGACCACCAGGTCCGAAGTTCGGCGAGCCTTATTCCGCACGAACCCTCGTTGCTGTTCACTGTGGCGGGGATGGTTCCCTTCATGCCGTATTTCTTGGGTGAGGAGCAGCCGCCAACCTCTCGCTTATGCACCATCCAGAAGTGTGTTCGAGCGGGAGGAAAGCACAATGACCTTGACGACATAGGTCGAACAAATCGACACTTCACGTTTTTTGAGATGATGGGCAACTTTAGCTTCGGGGATTATTTCAAAGCGGAAGCAATCCCTTGGGCTTGGGAGTTCGTAACTGAAGTTCTGCGCCTAGAAGAAGAACGCCTTTGGGTTACCGTCCACGTCAGCGACGATGAAGCTGAGGAAATCTGGACGTCCGCTGTTGGGTTGCCAGCTGAACGGATACAACGGCTAGATAAAGATAACTGGTGGGCAGCTGGTGATACAGGCCCCTGCGGACCTTGTAGCGAAATTTTTTACGATCTAGGCCCTGAGTTCGGAGAGGATGGGGGACCGGCAGAAGGCGGACAGGACCGGTTCATAGAGGTGTGGAACTTAGTTTTCATGCAATTTTCTAACGATGGAACTGGCGAATTGCAGCCGTTACCGCAAACCGGTATCGACACTGGCGCCGGAATGGAACGCCTTCTAGCGGTACTCCAAGGCGTGCCATCTGTCTGGGATATAGACCTTTTCGCCCCGTTGTTGTCGGAGGCCGAAAGAATTACTGGCATTACCTACGGTGAAGATCCGTCTACTGACGTTTCGATGCGAATTTTTGCAGACCATGCTCGGTCTACAGCGCTGTTAATCAGCGATGGAGTTTTCCCCTCGAACGAAGACCGCGGTTATGTGCTCCGCCGTATTATCCGTCGAGCCGTCCGACACGCTTGGGCCATGGGTGTCGAAGACGTTGTCATGCCTGGCTTAGTCGAGGTAGTAGCCGCCGTAATGGGTGACCATTATTCAGAACTGCGTGAAAACCTAGATCTGATTAAGGACGTAGTCGGTAGGGAAGAAGAGCAATTTCGACGTACCTTGGCGACAGGTTCGCAGATCCTCGAAGAAGCCGTGAGCTCCCTTGCGGAAGGCGAGTCGCTCCCAGGAGACGTCGCGTTTCAGCTTCACGACACATTTGGCTTTCCCGTCGAAGTCACGGAGGAAATACTCAACGAACGAAACCTTGCTTTAGATAAAGAAGCTTTCGACCTAGCAATGGACGAGCAACGGGAACGGGCTCGTTCCGCCCGAGATGATGGACCCGTTGTAGCTAACGAGGTTTACAGGGAAATCCTGGATCAGTTTGGTTTAACGGAATTCGTCCGAGAGGCGAGCAGTGTCGACGATGCGCGGGTCTTGGCTGTTGTGGAGTTGGAAGGCCCTCAAGTTGAAGTTTTTCTCGACAGGACTCCCTTTTACGCAGAAAGCGGTGGTCAAGTCGGAGACATAGGGACCATAAGAACCGACGACGGTGTCGTCGCCGTGGATGACTGCACCTTCGCTTTGCCTGGGCTACACCGACACCTTGGTCGTGTTGTCGAAGGAAGCCTTAGTTCTCAGTCAAGTGCTAACGCTGCAATCGATGATGAACGGCGTTCAGCAATCCGTCGAAACCACACGGCTACTCACATTCTGCATTGGGCGTTACGAGAAGTGCTCGGGGACCACGTCAAACAGGCAGGTTCTCTGGTCGCACCTGACCGACTTCGCTTCGACTTCAACCATTTCGAAGCAGTCACAGCGACACAACAAGCTGAGATCGAAGACCTTGTTAACTCAGAGTTACTCACCAATGGGGAATGCAACCACTACGAAACAACGATGGAAAATGCCCAAGAAGTAGGAGCTATTGCATTTTTCGGCGACAAATACGGCGACACTGTGAGAGTCCTAGAAGCAGGAGCCCATTCTTTAGAGTTATGTGGCGGAACCCACGTCAACGCTCTCGGAGACATAGGTCACCTCCGGATTATTTCGGAGAACAGCGTTGGTTCGAATATTCGTAGGATCGAAGCAGTAACGGGACTAGTTACTGTGGAACGCCTCCAGGACAGTGAGCAACTAATTGCTGAAATGGGCGAGTTACTTAATTCCTCACCTGAAGAAATTCTTGAAGCTTTACAGCGTCGTTTGGGAGAGATAAAAGATCTTCGAGGTCAAGTCAAGGCATTACAGCAGGCGACAGCAGGAGCTCGGGCCAGTGAAATAGCCGATAATGCCCAAGACGGCATCGTGATCGAAAGACTCGATGGATTAGAACGCGACGAGTTGCGCGATCTTGCTGCCGCTATTCGAGATAGACCTCACATCGAAGCTGTTGTACTTGCAGGTGCTCCAGATAGCGGAGGCGTAGCACTGGTCTCAGCCGTAATCCCAGAAGGAAAGTTCGAAGCAGCTTTGCTGATCGAAGACGCCGCTAAGGCGATCCAAGGCGGGTTTGGTCGTAAGGGCAACCCCCCTTTAATCGTCGCTGGCGGGAAGAACATCGAAGGAATTGAAGAGGCGTTGGATAGTGCTCGCCGGGTGGCTGGCATAGGGGGAGGCTGACTTTCCCGATGAGAGCTGTCGGAATCGACCTAGGAGAAAAACGCATCGGCGTGGCGATTTCCGATAGCAGTGGCAACCTAGCAACGCCATATGATGTTGTCTTTCGGACAGGAAATCGCGACCAAGAACATCAGCAGATCAGAGCTATCGTCGAAGAAGTGGAAGCGGAGATTCTCGTGATCGGACTCCCGTTGTCCTTGGATGGGAGCGAAGGACAAGCCGCCCAAGGTGCCCGGGAAGAAGCCAAAGCTATTGCTCAGGCGATTTCGGTGCCTGTGGAAATGCACGACGAACGGCTAACCACCGTTGAAGCTGAGCGACTACTAAGGGAACAGGGGCTCAAAGGCCCTGAGAGACGCAAAGTAGTTGACAAGGTTGCAGCAGCCATACTCTTGCAGGCATGGATGGAAGGGAGATGACCTCGTCAACCAATCTACCCTTCCGAGGTTTTCGGCCGCCGCCCCCACGTCAGCCGCGCCCAGAACGAACTAAACCTCAACAAAAAGAAGGCGTTGACTATGAGACGATCTTTGTGCGTAAAGGAAAGGGGACCACGCTCTCGGTTCTGTTCCTCTTAGGTCTTCTCTTGATAGCTGCATGGATAACGCTTCAGGCCGTTCAATGGGGTAGAGAACAACTTGACCCACCCGGTGAACAAGGAGCAGCAATTAATTTGACGTTGCCCCCTGGAGTAAGCACCGGAGGCATATCTGAAATCCTTGAGCAATACGGGGTAATACCCGATGCCAGAGCATACGAGTGGTATGTGCGTCTGAAAGGAGCCCCACTGTTTCAAGCTGGCGACTATACGTTCCACACAAATTCAGCAGTTTGGGAAGTCTTAGAGGTCCTCAAAAATGGGCCACGTTACCTAGAACAAAATGTTCGGATTCGAATCACAATCCCGGAGGGCCTGACTGTTCGACAAATAGTAAGTGTCATTGATGAGGTTGAGGAAGTTCCCTTTAGTGGAGCCGAGTTCGAAGATGAGATGCGCATGCAGCACGTCGTTTCGAACTACGCACCTTCTCCTTCGGCCATGCCTGCGGGATCAATAGAGCCTTATGAAGGTCTGCTCTTTCCCGACACTTACTACTTAGGTCCTGACTCCACCCCAGAAGATCTCTTGACCCAAATGGTGACTCGGTTCGACCAAGTCTTGACAAGGCTTGGTTACGCTGCTGCTCCCCAGACTGTAGGACTTACTCCATATGAGACAGTCGTGTTGGCCAGTTTGATTGAGCGCGAAGCTCGTGTGGACAGCGAAAGAGCGAAAATTTCTAGAGTCATCCATAATCGGCTTGCGGCAGACTGGTACTTAGGAATTGATGCCTCGATTGTTTATTTCACCGGCGACAATGAATTGACGGTGAGCGATTTGCAAACAGAGTCTGCTTTCAACACTCGGTTATCAAAAGGTCTCCCGCCAACCCCTATCGCCGCGCCCGGAAAGGCCGCATTAGAAGCGGCTATGGCACCAGTATCTGGTCAGTGGATGTTTTACGTGCTCGCTGACTCAGAAGGACGACATAACTTCTCCGTCAGTAGCGATGAGTTCGAACGAGATAAGGCTAAGTGTCAGGAGCGGGGCCTGTGTTAGTACTTCCAGAGAAGACGGGCAGTCCAAATACAAGCCTGGCTGCAGTAATTGGTGACCCTGTAAGTCACTCTTTAAGCCCCCGTCTTCATAATGCGGCCTTTGCTGCTCTTGGACTTGACTGGACTTATGTAGCGTGTCCGGTACCAAAAGGTCATGGTGCCGAGGCAATAGAGGACATGAGAACCTTAGGGCTGAAAGGGTTATCCGTAACTATGCCCCTAAAGGCCGAGGCCGCTTTAGCGGTCGACACCCTTTCCGACACCGCCAAAAAATTGGGAGTCATCAACTGCGTTCGCGTGGAAGGTGCGCGTCTTATCGGCGAGAACACAGATGGAGTTGGTTTTTTGGACTCGATGAAGTCGCAAATGGGAATAGAAGTCGATGGCCTTCGGGTAGTCATTCTCGGAGCAGGAGGCGCTGCTCGATCAATCGCTCTAACTCTGGCTGAGAATGGAGCGATCGTGGGAATATGTAATAGAACCGAAGCGTTGGCGCTCGAACTTGTTGAAACCGTCGGTAACGCAAGTTCAGTCGTCGACCCAAAAGCGATCAAAGGCGCCGAACTCATTGTTAACGCGACACCACTTGGAATGAATGCAAATGACCCATTGCCATTTGACATAAATCTGTTAGAAGACGGTCAGCGTGTTATTGACCTGATCTATAAGCCGGACAAAACTGCACTGCTCCAAGAGGCGGAAATCAGAGGGCTGGAGACCTTGAATGGTTTGGGGATGCTTCTCTACCAAGCTGGAGAGCAGTTTCGTCTATGGACCGGGGAAGAACCCCCAATCAAAGCAATGGCCGAGTCCGTTGGTATGGGTGTGTAAAGCTAAAAGAGCCTTTCGATTCTATGAAGACAAACCCCAACGGCGTGTGGAGTTGACGAAGAGTGTTTATTTCAAACTCGCGGCGCCGATAAGTCGGTACTCTTCGGTGTGTGATTCGTCTTGAGGTACCCCTTGGCTCTCGTAGCTACCCAGTTGTAGTTGGGGCATCAGCGTTAGATGAATTCCAGTCTTTAATTCCCAGTGGAGTGTCCAGAATTGCCTTCGTCACTCAACGAGGTATCGGCATATCGTTGGAGTCAGAACTTCCTTCGAGCGTTCATTTTCTCCCAGACGGAGAAGAAGCCAAAAAGCTCAGCGTCGTTGAGGACCTCTGCTCAGCGTTCGCGGGTGATGGGCTCACACGAAAAGACTTGGTCGTGGGTATCGGCGGTGGCGTAGTAACGGACGTGGCCGGTTTTGCTGCCTCCGTCTACCATCGAGGTATCCAAGTGTTACATGCCCCAACGACTTTGCTAGGTCAGATCGATGCGGCTATCGGCGGTAAGACAGGGGTCAATATTCCGGAAGGCAAAAATCTAATTGGTGCGTTCTGGCAGCCGAGCGGAGTCATATGTGACACCGACGTTTTAAAGTCCCTCCCCGAAAGAGAGTTCCGCTCGGGGATGGGTGAATTAGCGAAATACCATTTCCTCGGGGGCGAAGGTTTGGATGAACTCCCACTCGACGAACGGGTAGCAGCTTGCATACAGATCAAAGCTGACATAGTGGCGGCCGATGAGCGAGAAGGCGACAGCCGGGCTCTCTTGAACTACGGCCACACTCTTGCTCACGCGTTGGAGATCGAAGGCCGTTTTGACCTCCGCCATGGTGAAGCAGTAGCGATTGGTATCCAATACGCGGCTTTGGTGGCGCATGCCCTAGGCAGAATCGATAAAGCAAGACTGTCAGAGCATGAACGTGTGTTGGATGTCTACGACTTACCGCGTTCACTTCCCGAAGGGTGCGACGTTGACCAACTAATGGAATTGTTTGGCCGCGACAAGAAGGCGATGACCGGTTTAACTTTCGTATTAGATGGGCCTGAAGGCCTTTCGGTAGTGCCTGGAGTACCGGAAAACACCTTGAGAGACGTATTAACTCAAATGTGAGACCATCATTTGCGCTCACTTCTGGCAACCTAGTGGTGTGGCACGCCCTGTAATCCTTCTTCTTTCCGGACCCAATCTGAATCTCTTGGGAGATCGCGAGCCGGAGATCTACGGCACTGAGACGCTGATGGATCACGTCTCTGCTGCGCGCGACCGAGCACAGGAGAAGGGTTTTGATTTAGAACATGTCCAGAGCAATCATGAAGGTGATTTGGTTGACGCGATTCATGCCGCCCGGAAACGCGTTGCCTCGATCGTTATCAACGCCGGAGCCCTAACCCATTATTCGTGGTCCCTGCATGACGCACTATCCGTATATGACGGTCCAGTAATCGAACTCCACCTGTCCGATCCGAAGAACCGAGAGCCATGGCGACATCTATCGGTGATCGAACCGGTGGCATTTTCTTCAGTATCCGGCAAAGGAGGCGCCGGATATACGGAAGCTATCGATATTGCCATCAATGCCTGCAACGACGGCGATGCGTAACCTCCCGAGAATTAACCACGATTATCGGCTCACGGAACTCCGCCGGGTAATGGAAGAGCAGTCAATCGACCGTTTCCTTACTATTGACAGCGTAAGTATTAGGTGGGTTAGTGGGTTCACTGGTTCGGCAGGGCAATTGCTAGTGGGTGCATCATGCGCTTACCTCCTTACCGACGGCCGTTATACAGAGCAAGCTCTACGAGAAATAAGTGGCACCGACATCGAACTCTTTGTAGGTAATGGTGCCGAACAGAAACATTTTCTGTCTGCCCAGCTCACAAATTCGAAAACTTTGACTCTCGAGTCAGAACGCATCACGTGGGGAGCAGTAGAAGCCCTGAAACGACAGATAGACGCTGAGGTGAAGCCTTCGTCTGACCTCATCGCGGGCCTACGGCGGGAAAAAGATCCGGGCGAAGTTGCTCGAATCGAAACAGCGGCGGCAATAGCGGATGAAGCAATAGCTCAGGTCCTGCATCAACTTACTGAAGGACCCACCGAAATTGAATTCGCTCGGACACTCGACTCGGCCATGCTCGAGAGAGGGGCAGAAGCTCTTTCGTTTGAAACTATCTGTGCCAGCGGACCAAATGCGGCAGCACCCCACGCTAGACCCTCGAGCCGGGTCATAAGCTCCGGTGATCTAGTAGTTCTCGATTTTGGTGCGGTAATAGATGGATACCACTCGGACATGACTAGGACCTACATGGTTGGAGATGCTGACGACTCTTCTCAAGACATCATCCGAAGTGTCACCGAAGCTCAACAACGAGGATGTGAAGTGATTCGCCCTGGAGTGAAAGCCTCAGAGGTTGATGAAGCGTGCCGCTCTTATCTAGCTGATAAGGGATTAGCAGATTATTTTGTGCACGGCACAGGACACGGGGTCGGGCTAGAAATTCATGAAGCTCCTTGGATCAACAGTAAGAGCTCAGAGATCCTGAAAGAAGATCAAGTAGTGACTGTGGAGCCAGGCGTGTACCTTCCCGGTGTTGGAGGTGTGCGCGTGGAAGACACAGTGTTGGTTACATCGTCAGGATTTCGACGACTTAGCTCTGCGCCAAAAGATTCGATTGTTTAAGTCGATTTGATAATCGACGTCTCCAAAACCCAAGGGAACCTATGTCCATATCTACATCAGACTTCAAAAATGGTATGACCGTCGATTTAGACGACGGCCTATTCCAAATAACGGAATTCCAACATGTGAAGCCTGGAAAAGGTGGCGCCTTCGTTAGGACCACGCTGCGCAATGTTCGAACTGGAGCCGTTATCGAGCGGACGTTTCGAGCCGGTGAAAAAATGGAACGGGCTGTCATCGATAAGCGGGAAATGCAGTATCTCTATGCAGACGGCGGCGATTTGGTGTTCATGGATAACGAGACTTACGAGCAGCTGCAGGTAGGACGACCTCAGCTCGGGACAGCCCCGAATTATCTTGTTGAAGGAGAAGGGGCGGTCTTGCAGATGTACGGCGGGGAGATAATCGACATCGAGTTACCAGCTTCAGTTGTGTTGAAGGTCGCAGAAACAGAACCTGGTATCCAAGGAGATCGAGTTTCAGGTGCCCGCAAAGCCGCGACCATGGAAACGGGCCTAGTGGTGCAAGTCCCTTTATTTATAGAAACGAACGAACGACTTAAAGTGGATACCAGAAGCGGTGATTACATCGAACGAGCTAACGGGTGACTGAAGACCCTTTTGCGCCAGGTCCCTCAGCTCAGAAACGAGAGGCACGAGAGCGAGCCATTGAATTGCTGTATGAAGCAGAAATTCGAGGAGTCTCGATCAGCAATGTTTTAAAAGGTCAAGTAGTTACGCCTGCACAACTCGTTGAAGATCTGGTCACAGGAGTCTCTGACGACGTTGAACGAATTGACGCGGAAATTGACGCGTACCTTCACGAGGGCTGGTCATTAGATCGTTTGGGAATGCTCGACCTATGGATTCTTCGTATCGGTATCTACGAATTGCTTTTAGGCGATCTGCCTGTTGCTGTTGTGATTAACGAGGCAGTTGAGTTAGGCAACCTGTTTGGCGCTACCGAAGAAAGCGGGAAATTCATAAATGGGATACTCGGGTCAGCGGCTCGCGAAATAGGCAGTTAGTTCAGTTAACTCTTAATTGGTCCCTGACAAGAACTCCATTTGGACTAGGCTGCACCCCTGACCGTGAAGCGAGTCCTGTGAGGCTCAGACGGACAGGAGGAAACATCGTGGCCGACCGCGAGCGCCGTATGACGCCCCCGTATGGGGGCGTTTTTATTGCTCGTACTACTGTTTTGGACGCGGCTCAGGTTCACCGAGCTCTTACGAGAATCAGTCACGAAATTATTGAACGCAACCAGGGACTCGAAGACGTTGTGTTGGTTGCGCTCCAAACAGGTGGAGTCGAGATAGCTCGCCTCCTGTCTCGGTTACTTTTTGAAATTGATGGAGTGGACGTCCCGACCGGAACGCTAGATGTTGCTTTATATCGCGATGACATAGGCCTGAGACCAGTTATGCCTGAGGCGGAAACTGACATCCAAATTGACCTCGGCGGCAAGATAGTTGTCTTAGTGGACGACGTTTTGTTTACCGGTCGAACGATTAGAGCTGCCTTAGATGCGCTCACAGATTTCGGTCGCCCGCGCGCTGTCCAACTGGCCGTAGTAATTGATCGAGGTCACCGAGAGCTGCCGATTCGTCCCGATTTCGTGGGCAAAAACCTGCCCACCCGCCGAGATGAGGTCGTAGACGTGAATCCTGAAGGGGTGTTGTTGGGAGAGATGCGTAAATGACGAACCATCTGATCAACCTTGCTGATATGGATCGTGACGCTATCCAGGAGTTGTTGCACCTAACGGATCGATTTGTTGAAGTTAGCGGAAGACCGATTCCTAAGGTGCCAGCACTGCGCGGGCGGACCGTGGCGATGATTTTCTTTGAAGATTCCACCCGTACGCGGATGTCTTTTGACCTTGCCGCAAAACGGCTATCCGCTGATGTTATTGATTTTCCAACCCACACCTCTTCCCTTTCTAAAGGGGAATCACTTCAAGACACGGTGGAAACAATCCGGGCGTTGGGCGTTGATGCTCTGGTAATTCGACATGGTTCGGATGGTCTTCCCGGCCAGATCGCTGAAGGAGTAGGAGAAGCAATCTCAGTAATCAACGCGGGAGACGGGTTGAACGCGCATCCGACGCAAGGTTTGTTGGATGCTTACACCCTATGTCAGCACTTTCACGGATCTGCTGGCACTGAGGCCTCCTTGGAAGGAATCCATGTCGGCATTGTCGGCGATATCAAACACAGCAGGGTAGCCCGAAGCGATTTCATCGCTTACCGCAGTCTCGGAGCCAAAGTAACTCTGGTGGCTCCGCATAACCTTCAGCCCACCGATACCGAGAATTGGCCAGTTGAAATTACCGATGACTTGGATTCAGTTCTCCCGAGTTTGGACGTAGTCGGCTTACTGCGGATTCAGACGGAGCGTATGGGTGAATCTGTAATTAGTTCGGTTGATGACTACGTCGACCGCTACGGAATAACTGAAGCGAGAGCCAACACTATGAGAGATGACGTCGTGATTGTGCACCCGGGTCCCGTGAATCGAGGAATTGAGATAGCTGGCGAAGTCTTAGACAAGCGAGTGAATGTGTTGGTTAACCAACAAGTAACCAACGGAGTAGCGGTGAGGATGGCTGTTCTTTTCAGGCTATTGGGTTCGGGTGTTGAGATTGATTGAGGCCGATGTTGTTAAGGAAAAGAAAGTGAATCAGAAACAGATCATGGATGACAGGGAGAGTAGGTGACCCAAATTCGCGAAGGAGCGTTAGTGCTGTCTGATGGCGCAACGTTCGAAGGAGAACTGATCGGTGAGGAAGTTGAGATTACGTCAGGTGAAGTGGTCTTCAACACTGTCTTAAGCGGGTACCAAGAGGTGATAACAGATCCTTCATATGCGGGACAAATAATCAACTTCACCTATCCACATATAGGCAATTATGGCGTCTCAACCGCTGATGTCGAAGCAACACGCCCCTTCTGTAGAGGCGTAGTTGTCCGCGACTTAGCAAGGCGACAATCCAACTGGCGAAGCGAGGGTGACCTAGAGAGTTACCTCCGGTCAGAAGGCATACCGGGTATTGCAGGCATAGACACTCGACGATTGACACGACATGTCCGAGAAAACGGAGCCATGCCCGCCGCGTTTGGTTCAGCCTCACTCGATTTGCTCGTTGAAGCTGCCTCGTCAGAGCCCGGTACGGAAGGAGTAGATCTGGTTGGTTCCGTTACGACCCCACGAACCTACGAAGTGGGACAGGGCGAGCTCAGGGTTGTTGCCTACGATTTGGGCATAAAAAAATCGATAGTGGATCAGTTGTCAGAGATAGCCACTGTTTTTGTAGTACCAGCCCAAACAAGTAGCGACGAAGTCCTGGCGTTGGACCCCCATGGTGTCTTTCTGTCAAATGGACCCGGCGACCCGATGATGGCAGGGCAAGTTGTCACCGCGCTCAGTGCCCTGCTGGGAAAGGTGCCAGTGTTCGGAATTTGTCTGGGTCATCAGATTCTTTCTTTGGCTCTTGGAGGAAAGTCCTACAAGATGAAATTTGGCCATCACGGGGGCAACATACCCGTGCGGAATCTAGACACTGGCCGGATCGAAATTACTAGCCAAAACCACAACTTTGCTATTGAGTCAGGTTCTGTCCCCGGCGTAACCGAAACCCATGTTTGCCTCAACGACGGAGTACTTGAGGGTCTTCGCTGCAATGACATACCAGCGTTTAGCGTTCAATATCACCCTGAGGCCAGTCCCGGTCCACATGATTCCCGTTACCTGTTCCAAGAATTTGCTGATTTGATGGCTTCGTTTCACGGGGGCATGAGCTAATGCCGAGACGAGATGACATCGAAAGTATTTTGATAATTGGATCTGGGCCGATCGTCATCGGTCAGGCCTGCGAATTCGACTACTCAGGTACACAAGCATGTCGAGTTTTGAAAGAAGAGGGTTACCGAATAATTCTCGCCAACTCCAACCCCGCAACGATAATGACGGACCCGGAATTTGCGGACGCCACATACATAGAACCCCTTGAAGCGGATGTCCTTACTGCCATCATTGAACGTGAGCGGCCAGACGCCATTTTGCCGACTCTCGGAGGGCAAACAGCATTAAATCTTGCTACTGAGCTCGTTGAATCCGGCGTATTAGATCAATATGACGTGGAAATGATCGGCGCAAGTGGCGATGCTATTGCCACAGCGGAAGACCGAGACCTCTTCAGGCAAGCGATGGAAGAGATTGGGTTGAAGTGTGCCCTATCTGGCATTGCTCACACAATGGATGAAGCTCTGAGCGTCGCTGAAGAAATTGGGCTCCCAGTCATTATTCGGCCCGCCTACATTTTGGGTGGCAAAGGCACGGCCTTTGCTCATACCGCCGAAGAGTTCGAGCGAGTCGCAGCATTGGGTCTGGATGCGAGCCCAATCTCGGAGATCTTGATCGAGAAATCAATCAAAGGCTGGAAAGAATACGAGCTAGAGATAATGAGGGATCACGCTGATAACTGTGTGGTGATCTGCTCAATTGAGAATGTTGATGCGATGGGGGTACATACAGGCGATTCCATCACTGTTGCTCCAGCTCAAACACTCTCCGATGTTGAGTATCAAGAAATGCGAAACGCTGCGTTTGCCTGCATCCGACGAGTCGGAGTCGAAACAGGAGGGTCAAACGTCCAATTTGCGGTCCACCCTGATACAGGTGAGCAAATTGTTATTGAGATGAACCCCCGCGTGAGTAGGAGCTCAGCTCTCGCTTCTAAGGCGACAGGATTTCCCATTGCCAAGATCGCGGCACGTTTAGCAGTCGGGTACCGCCTTGATGAGATTACTAATGACATTACGCAAAAGACGCCAGCGAGTTTCGAGCCCACGATCGATTACGTAGTAACCAAGATCCCGCGATGGGCATTTGAGAAGCTACCCGGGGCATCAGGAGTATTGGGCCCTCAGATGCAATCGGTGGGCGAAGCGATGTCTATAGGAAGGACTTTTCCTGAGAGTCTCCAAAAGGGTATTCGCTCGCTTGAACAAGGGCGGATGGGGCTTAACGCTGACCCGGGGGAAGTCCAATATATGCAACAAGATGATGCAGAGTTGCTTACTGCTATAGCTATTCCGACGCCCGAAAGACTGTTCCAAATAGGAGAACTGATGAGGCGAGAGGTTCCTGTCGATCAGATTCACCTCGCATGCGATATAGACAACTGGTTCTTAGACCAGATGCTCATGATTGTTGAAGAACGGCTTCATCTGGAGAAGGTAACTCTGTCTTCGTTAACTCGTATGGAGTGGCGACGCGCTAAACAACTCGGATTTTCCGATGCTCAACTTGCTTATCTTTTGAAGGAAGAAGAGCGAGACGTGCGAGCAGGCAGATTGAGCGCTGGCGTTGTTACGACCTTCAAGACCGTCGACACCTGTGCTGCTGAGTTCGACGCAATAACGCCGTATCACTACTCCACCTACGAGGACGAAGATGAGATTCGCCCAGGCGTTCGACCGCGGATGATGATTCTTGGCTCGGGGCCTAATCGAATAGGTCAGGGTATTGAATTCGATTATTGCTGTGTCCACGCCAGCTTCGCGTTGGAGGAAGCCGGCTACGAAACCATCATGGTCAACTGCAACCCCGAAACTGTCTCCACCGACTACGACACGTCAGATCGACTTTACTTCGAGCCGCTCACGCTCGAAGATGTTCTCAACGTTATTGATGCTGAAGATCCAGCTGGGGTTATCGTTAGCCTCGGAGGCCAAACACCGCTCAAGTTGGCCTCGGAGTTACCAGCTGAACTCGTGTGCGGGACAGCTCCGGATTCCATTGATCTGGCCGAAGACCGTGAACGCTGGAACTCGTTGTGCGCACAACTGGAGATCCCGCAGCCACCTGGCGGCACTGCAGTGACCTTTGAGGAGGCTGCGCAAATCTGTGAACGAATTGGTTTTCCTGCCTTGGTCCGACCGAGCTATGTGTTGGGTGGTAGGGCTATGACAATTGTGTATGACCTGCAAGAACTTCAAGAAGCGATGAAAGAATTGGCAGCCTTCGAAGGCTTAGGCAGAGAAGGTGGACTGTCGGCTGATCGCCCGGTGCTCATCGACAGGTTCCTGGAAGATGCAATCGAAGTTGATGTGGACTCCATCAGAGACCAGGAGGGCGAATTTATTCTCGGTGGAATTCTGGAACATGTAGAAGAAGCAGGTGTGCATTCAGGAGATAGTGCCTGTGCGATCCCGCCACCCAACCTCTCTCTAGAGACCCAAGAAGTCATAGTCGAGTACGCGAAACAACTCGCAGAACGGCTCGAGGTTGTGGGTCTTTTGAATGTTCAGTTTGCGGTTAAGCAGGGCCAAGTATTCGTTATTGAAGCTAATCCCCGGGCATCTCGAACCGTTCCCTTCGTCGCTAAGGCGACGGGCGTGCAGTTGGCGAAGGTCGCGGCGCGAGTAATGGCCGGAGAAACACTAAAAGAATTGCGAGAAATGGGTGCTTTGCCAGAGCCGATCAGGGAAGGTCATGTTGCAGTAAAAGAAGCAGTCTTGCCATTCCAACGGTTCCCTGATGTCGACACAGTACTTGGACCCGAGATGCGCTCTACCGGTGAAGTAATGGGCATCGACAAGACATTTGGGTTGGCATTCGCTAAGAGCCAAATTGCTGCGGGTGAAGGACTCCCGATCGGAGGAACAATTTTTTTCTCGCTTGCAGATCGAGATAAGGAGCAGGGCCTTGAAGCTGCTAAGAGATTCGTCGCTCTTGGGTTTGCGTTGGCTGCTACTTCAGGAACCGCCGAGTTCTTGAGTAGCAACGGAGTTCAAGTGGAAACGGTGGTAGCGAAGCTAAGCGAAGAAGGGCGCGAGATTAGTGCTGGCGTAGATGCAGTTGAGCTAATTGGGGCAGGCCAGGTCAAACTCGTGGTTAACACACCGCGTGGCCGAGGCCCTCGAAGCGACGGTCATCGAATTCGTTTTGCTTCAACCGCCCATAAAGTGCCCTGTTTGACGACTGTCGCAGCGGCACGAGCGGCAGCTGTTGGGTTAGAAGAATGGATGTCCAACCCGCTGACCGTGCGACCATTACAAGAATTTCTGGGCTTCGAAAGCTCGGTCGAATGACAGGCCAAGGGCTATCGGTAAAGGTTGGCTCGATAACCTTTCCTAACCCTGTGATGACCGCTTCTGGGACAGTAGGTCATGGCACGGAACTCGCTGCATATTGCGACTTAGGAGAGCTAGGGGCTGTGGTTGTTAAGTCCCTGTCGGCTCAACCGTGGGCAGGCAACCCTTCACCTAGAGTTCACGGGACTTCATCTGGAATGATCAACTCAGTAGGTCTACAGAACCCAGGTATTGATAGTTGGATCAAAGAAGACCTACCTGCCTTATTAAGCCATGGGGCTCGAGTGGTGGTCAGCATCTGGGGGCGAAGTGTTGACGAGTACAGAGAGGCTGCCAGTCGCTTGGCGGGAGTTGAAGGAATCACGGCAGTCGAAGTGAATGTGAGTTGTCCCAATTTAGAAAGTCGGGGCGACATGTTTGCTCACGATGCCCACAGCTGTGAGGCTGCTATTAACGCCTCACTAATTTCTGGTTTCCCCACATGGGCCAAATTGAGCCCGAACGTTACGGACATTGTTTCCATAGCCAAGGCAGCAATCGAGGCTGGGGCCGAAGCCTTGACCCTTACGAACACGTTGTTCGGGATGGTGATAGACCCACGAACCCTTCGACCTGTTCTTGGTAATGGCGGAGGTGGCGTTTCGGGGCCCAGTATCCGCCCTATCGCTGTTAGAGCTGTATATGACGTGTACCAGTCATTGGGTCCAGTGCCGATTCTTGGTGTAGGGGGAATAGCTAAGGCTGAAGATGCGGTCGAGTTCCTCGCAGCGGGAGCATCCGCTATTCAGGTGGGGTCGGCGCACTTTGCGAATCCCAAAGCATCTCAGCGGATCCTGCACGATCTACAAAAGTGGTGCAGAAAACATGGAGTAAGTTCCTTGAGTTCTATTACCGGAGTGGCCCATGAATCCTAGGGATGTCGATAATGACACTCGTTCCCGTCTGGCCTTAGCGCTCGATGTTGACGACTTAGTTGAAGCTGGCCGTCTTGGTCGCAAGATGCTGCCGTGGTTTTCGGTCGCAAAAGTTGGGTTAGAACTGTTCTCTGCCTCGGGGCCAGAAGCTGTAGGGACATTTCTGGATCAGGGCTATGAGGTTTTTCTTGACCTCAAACTGCACGACATTCCAACAACAGTCGGGAAAGCTGCCAAGGTGTTAGGGAGCCTCGGAGTTTCTTATGTCACCGTTCATTCGTCAGGTGGGGTTGACATGTTGGCAGCTGCCGTCGATGGCCTGAACGAAGGAGCATCAGCTGCCGGATTGACTCCGCCGATGGTGCTTGCTGTGACTGTCTTGACCTCTGATTTAGAGGCTCCAGAGTCGTTGCTGCAGGAAAGGCTTGGGTACGCCGTTAACGCTGATTGCGGAGGTGTTGTCTGTGCCGCAAGTGACCTACACGAGGTTTCTTCCGTAGCTCCTGAGCTCCTTAGCGTCGTCCCGGGCATTCGGCCTGAAGGGGTGGCGGCTAATGATCAAGGACGCCCGGCGACGCCTAGAGTCGCTATCGAACAAGGGGCAGGCCTGCTGGTTATCGGTAGAGCAGTGACTGCCTCCGCTGAACCCGAAGAAGCAGCTAGCAGGATCGCCTCCGAGGTAGCCGATGCAATTTAGCTAGAGGGTTCGCGCTAGCTACAGCGCCGTTAGACTTCACAACGATGCCTACACCGCCCATTCTTTCGGCCCAACAACGCGAAGCTGCGCTGGAAAAGGCTGCAGCAGCGCGACGTGTGAGGGCAGAAACTAAAGATCGCCTTAAAATGGGGTTGGTGTCGTTTGACGAATTACTGGAACTTGCCGACAACGACGAGTTAGTCGGGAAGATGAAGGCTCTTGCCGCTCTTGAATCGATGCCTAAGATTGGCAAAGTCAAAGCTCGCAGATTGATGCGAGAAGTCGGCATAGCGGAGAGTAGACGGCTGCAAGGTTTGGGAGAAAATCAACGCAACCAGCTCTTGGCGTTTTTCGCAGCCTGAAGTTGGCTGCTGCATGGTACGGACTCGACCGCTGTGAGTAGCAACAGTAATCCCATCGTATTTGTGATTTGTGGTGCTGGGGGAGCAGGTAAAGGCACCATCGTTGGTCAACTGATGAAGGGTGACGCCACTTTGCATCTCAGCCAATCTTGGACCACGCGACCGCGAAGGCCCAACGAAGCTGAAGACGCTTACGCTTACGTAACAGATGAACAGTTCGACGAGCGTATTGCTGTTGAGGGCTTTTATGAATGGGCGAACTTTTTTGAATATCGTTATGGAACCCCAACCCCGATGGTCCCCGTTGGGAAAGACTTACTACTAGAGATCGATGTGCAGGGAGCTGTAGCGGTCAGGGAACGCCAACCTGATGCGGTTGTTATCTTGATCGTTCCACCTAACCGACTCGAGCAAGAGAGCCGTATGAGAGCCCGAGGTGATGGTGAAGAACACATAAAGCAACGGTTGTCCGCCGCTGAGATGGAAGAGAAAATTGGTCGAGAATTAGCTGATTCTGTTGTGCTGAACGGCGAACTAGATGCGGCGGTTTCCGAAGTTCGCTCTGTCATAGCTGATGTTCGTCAGCGGAGATTGTCACGCTAACGGGCTGATGTTGCGCTCGACTCGTTCGAGTTCAGCAGGTCGCTGATAGTATTGAATTCCGGTTAAAGCCTTCGAACCCTTATTGAGGTAGAGCAAATGTCCGAGGAACAAGACACGATGATTAGTCCGGGCCTAGAGGCATTGCTAGAAAAGGTCGACTCTAGGTTCACGCTAGTAAGTTTGGCGGCCAAAAGATCGCGCCAACTAATCTCATATGACCTTGGCCTCGGAGACGGCGGGGGCAGCGAGGTACCTCCGCAAGTAACGAGCACAGCGCGGAAGTCCTTGTCGATGGCTTTTGAAGAAATTCAAGCTGACAAAATCGGTTATGAGCGATTCGATCCGGAAGAACGGGCTCGCCTAGAGGCAGAGGCACTAGCGCAAGCTGAAGCTGACGCAGCTGCTCTTGAGGCCGTGTCTGACGAAGAGTAGGAAGAAACTGATGCTGGCAGGTCGCCGCATCATCCTGGGAGTCACCGGGGGGATAGCTGCTTACAAGGCAGTTCTGCTGTGCAGGATGTTGGTTGATGCCGGGGCTCATGTTGTCCCTGTAATGACTGAAAGTGCGCAGAAATTTGTCGGCAAGGCCACCTTTGATGCGCTGGCTTCGGAACCGGTCAGGACTTCAATCTTCGATGATTCAGACCCGATTCCACACACGACGTTGGGACAAACTGCGGATCTAGTCGTTGTAGCGCCCGCAACTGCTCGGAGCATTGGAAGTTATGCGAGTGGAATCTCGGATGATTTACTAACAGCTATTTTGGTGGCGACCCGAGCACCAGTCGTCGTCTGTCCAGCGATGCATACAGAAATGTGGGAACACCCGGCGGTGCAAGACAATCTGGAGACGTTGAGAAATCGAGCCGTCACGGTAGTCGCTCCCGAGGAAGGACGTCTCGCTGGGGGAGACTCAGGGTCAGGACGCCTAGCGGACCCAGAAAAAATCTTTGAAGTCATAACAGAACTACTAACCAACGGTGATTTCAGTGGGCGAAAGGTTGTAGTTACAGCCGGAGGTACCAGAGAAGCAATTGATCCGGTCAGGTACGTTGGTAATCGTTCAACCGGCAAGCAGGGATACGCCATGGCTGAGGCAGCTGTCGCTCGTGGCGCTGAGGTCACGTTGATTTCGACAGTTGAACTCGAGGTTCCGGTAGGGGTTGACCTGGTCTCTGTTGAGTCGGCTTCACAGATGCATGAAGCCGTTTTGGAGCGAGCTGATGCAGATGTGATCGTTATGGCGGCGGCGGTAGCTGACTTTCGTCCCGTAGATACGTCAGACTCAAAAATCAAAAAAGATGGCGGACCGCCAGAGTTACTCCTAGAGGCAACCGCTGATATTTTGTCGAATCTCGGCTCTTCGAAGTTACCTGGACAAGTGATTGTGGGCTTTGCCGCTGAAACTGACGAGTTGATTACTCATGCGAGGATGAAGCTTGAGAAAAAGAATGTCGATGTGATCGTTGCTAACGATGTCTCGGCACCAGAGGTCGGGTTTGCCCATGAAACAAACGAAGTAACTATCTTGGAAGCCGATGGCTGCCAAAGACATGTTTCGCTTCGTTCAAAACGAGAGATAGCGGACGAAGTCTTGGATACAGTTGCACAAATACTTGCTAGGTAGCTTGGAATGCCCCTAAAGGCGCTCTATGGCCTAGCCTTAGCATTGCCGGTCGAACAATCAGGAGAGATGGCGTGAGTCGATGGACTTTCACCTCGGAGTCGGTGACTGAAGGTCATCCCGACAAAATGGCGGATCAGATTTCCGACGCCATTCTTGACGCGATGCTAGAGCAAGATTCAGCGAGCAGAGTTGCCTGCGAGACAATGGTTACTACTGGCCTTGTTGTCGTTGCAGGGGAAATCACCACAACTGGGTTCGTCGACATACCGTCGGTGGTGAGAGAAACAATAAATGAGATCGGGTATGACAGAGATTCACTCGATTTCAATGGCAGTACATGTGGAGTAATGGTTTCGCTTGACGAACAGTCACCTGACATTGCTCAGGGAGTAAACGATTCTGAAGAGGTCAGAAGTGGCCAATCGGGTGAAGACGATGCGCTCGATCGCCAAGGTGCTGGCGACCAAGGAATGATGTTTGGGTACGCATGTCGCGAAACAGAGGTTTTGATGCCTCTGCCAATCCACGTAGCTCACCGAATGGCTGAACAGCTGACCGAAGCCCGTAAATCGGGCCAAGTTCCATACCTGAGGCCGGATGGCAAGACTCAGGTGTCGTTTGAGTATGAGGACGGGCGACCCGTGAGGTTAAAGACCGTTCTTGTTTCAACACAACACAACCCGGGTATCGATAGGGACGGGATGATTCGACCGGATCTGATTGAACATGTCATCCGACCTGCTGTCCCAGCGGAATTTGCTGAAGACGACTTCGAAGTCTTCGTAAATCCCACTGGTAATTTCGTCGTTGGTGGACCGGTTGGAGACTGTGGGCTTACAGGTAGGAAAATCATCGTGGATACTTACGGCGGGTATGCGCGGCATGGTGGTGGAGCTTTCTCAGGTAAAGACCCGTCCAAGGTTGACCGGTCGGCCGCCTACGCGACGCGCTGGGTAGCCAAGAACCTTGTAGCTGCAGGCGCTGCTGATCGTTGCGAAGTCCAAGTCGCATATGCGATCGGTGTCGCTCGCCCGGTATCGGTCCTAGTCGAAACTTTTGGTACCGAGAATGTGGATCCCGACCGGATTGCATCTTCGATTAGCGAAATATTCGACCTCCGACCCGCAGCGATTCTTAGAGATCTAGATCTCCGGCGGCCGATTTTCCAATCAACAGCGTCGTATGGTCATTTCGGTCGTGAGTCCACCGGGGACTTGTTTACTTGGGAACGAACTGATCGCGTAGATGACTTACGTTCGGCCCTAGGCCTCTAAATCTTTAACTTGACCCGCCGAAGTCCCACCCGTCAAGCAAAATGGCACTGTGTCGCTAGTAGTTCGAGTTCTCCCAGACGAACCCGCTGTAGACCGGGAATTTGACTACCTGTTAACCGATGAGGTTGTCGAATCTTCGGACTGCTCGGAGGTCCGGATCGGTACGGTTGTGCGCATCGATTTACGCGGCCGACGAGTTCGAGGTTGGATAACTGAATTGGATGTGAGGCCGCAAGAGGGTCTCAAACTAAGAGAAATCAAAAAGGTCAGTAGTTACGGGCCCCCGGAGGCCCTGGTTAATCTGGCTACTTGGGCCAGTGGACATTGGTTGGGTAGTCGAGTCCACTTTTTGCGCACAGCGACTCATGATCGCGTTGTGAGTTCCATTCCCCGGGGAAAGGTGTCTCAACACACAAAGTTCACAACGAATAACTTGGCTGAAGAAGCCTTTAGTCGAGGTGGAGCAGTAGTGCGAACTCCGCCAGCGAGTGATGACGTGGGCATAGCAATTGCGGCAGCTGCACAGGGTCGAACCTTAATTCTCGTTCCGACTCTTGCGCGTTCTCAACGGCTAGCAGTAGCCATGAAGAGAGCAGGGATAGACGTATCCCTATACCCGAAGGATTGGCAGGCTTCAGCTGGCGGCTCGGTGACAATTGGTACGCGATCGGCAGCGTGGGCTCCTATCGATCCCTTAGATGCGGTGCTTGTCATAGACGAACATGATGAGGCTTATCAACAAGAATCTGCCCCGACCTGGCATGCCCGGGACGTTGTCTTAGAGCGGGCGAGACGCGATGGATCTCGATGGGTCATAACCTCTCCGACACCCTCGCTTGAAGCACTGACATGTGGTGCCCCGCTTTTGACCCCCGATCGAAGAACGGAACGGGCTGGATGGCCAATTATTGAATTAGTGGATCTACGCAGCGAAGCTCCAACGGCCGGCTCATGGTGTTCGGATCACCTCGCACGTTCACTTCGAAGCAGTCGACGTGCCGTATGTGTTGTCAACCGTAAAGGTCGAGCCCGGTTTGCATACTGCGATCATTGCGGTGAGTTAGCTCGATCTGAAGAGACCGGTAAAGCACTGGGTCTTGATGGTGACCGACTGGTTCACCCCACTGATGGGGACGATAGGCCTGCAGTTTGCTCTATGTGTTCCTCTACGAAATTTCGCAGAGTGAAGCTAGGAGTGACGGGGGTAAGCGAAGAATTAGAACACATTGCTAGGCGACCTGTTGCCGAAGTCGATGCTTCAACTGAAGTTGTACCAGCGGACGCAGATCTCTATGTAGGTACAGAGGCTATTTTTCACCGTATCGACAACAGCGATCTCGTGGCATTTTTGGATTTCGATCAAGAAATTCTAGCTCCGCGTTATCGAGCAGCCGAAGAAGCTATGTCGCTGATAGTCCATGCGGCCCGACTGGTAGGTCCACGAGAAAATGGTGGCCGTATTCTGATTCAGACCAGGATGCCCCAACACCCAGTTCTTCAAGCTGCAATTAATGCCGACCCCGGTTCGGTGGCTCGAGCTGAATTAGAGATCCGTAGACAGTTGCGTCAGCCGCCTGAAGCGCATTGGGCAGTGATTTCTGGCTCATCGGCTGCCGAGTTCGTGGAACGTCTAGGTAACCCCCAGGGACTCGAAGTGATGAATTCGGATAACAAACGATGGCGGATTCGAAGCGATGACCGGCAGCTCATGCTAGAGCTACTGAGCAATGTTGAGCGACCAACGGGAAGATTGCGTATTGAAATCAACCCACTTAGAGCCTGATCGATTGACACAGGTAACCTAGGAAGCACCATGAGTTATCAGATACGTGTGATGGGCGACCCTGTGCTTCGTCAAGAAGCGAAGTCAATTGACGATATTGATGGACGAATTGTTCAGATGGTTGATGACATGGTGCCGGCAATGTACCAAGCCGAGGGGATTGGGCTGGCCGCGCCGCAGGTAGGAATTCAGAAACGACTTTTCGTATATGACATTGGCGAAGGTCCTCAGACACTGGTGAACCCTGAGATCATTGAAGCCAACGGTGAATGGGCATTTGAAGAAGGGTGTCTTTCCGTCCCAGGTTTATCGTTTGAGATTATTCGACCCAAAGAAGTTCACCTGGTAGGACGTGACCTCGAGGGCAATGAAGTCTCGATTGAGGCAGATGAATTGCTAGCGCGACTGTTTCAGCATGAGCTCGACCACCTAGATGGGGTGCTCCTTCTTGATCATTTAGAGCGTGAAGAGCGGAAGGTAGCGCTTCGTCGTTGGCGCGAGATTCAAAGTGCGATAGCTGGTGGTTCAAATACACCAGGTGACTTAGCGCTGCCGTGACTGACGGCTTACCCCTGCCACCAGAACACCCGCGTTCTTTGGTCTATTTCGGTAGCCCAGCTGCTGCGGTACCACCTTTGCAGGCGCTAGTAGAAGCTGGCTTCGAAATTCCTTTGGTGGTTTCGATGCCCGATCGCCGACGAGGTAGACGCACTGCTCCGGTACCTACAGCGGTCAAACAAGCAGCTATCGAATTAGGCATACCTGTATCAGAAGAAGTTAAGGACTCCTTGTCTGTCCGAGCAGACTGCGGCGTGGTTGTTGCCTACGGCCGACTTATCGAACGAAGTGTCTTGGCCCAGTTGCCAATGATCAACCTTCATTTTTCGTTGCTTCCTCGTTGGCGTGGAGCAGCACCAGTCGAACGTGCCATTTTGGCTGGAGATACTGAAACCGGCGTATGCGTTATGGCTCTTGAGCCGGAACTCGATACCGGACCGATTTATCGAAGTCGAGAAATCAAAATCAGCGATGATGTAACGGCTCAAGACCTGATGGAAGAACTAGCGGAGCTTGGTGCAGAGGAGCTCGTCGCCGCGATTACGGAAGGTTTGGATCAACCTCTGCCTCAGACCGGAACGGCAACTGTAGCCGCCAAAATACATCGATCCGATTTGGAACTCGATTGGAAACTGTCAGCTGTCGAACTTGACCGAATCGTGAGGGTGGGGGGAGCTTGGACGACAAATAGCTCTTCGCTGCTGAAAATTCACGAGACCCGTGTTGTTGATGGATCGGGTGAGGTAGGAGTTTTAGTTCATGATTTAGTCGGCACCGGGAAAGGTCTTTTGCAGTTGTTGATTGTGCAAGCAGAAGGAAAGCCACGCATGGAAGCGCAATCATGGATTAACGGCGCCCGCTTGGTTGCAAAATCGCGGTTAGGCACGTGAAGGGCCTTACCAGCCGTCAAGTCGCGGTCCAGGCTTTAACCGAAATCGATAGAGGATCAAGAGCCAATGTGGTGCTGGCAGCTTTCTTGGAAGACCAAGGCAGGGGCCTAAGTCAAAGAGACAAGGCTTTCGTCACAGAATTGGTGCAAGGCACCACCCGTATGCGACGCGCTGTGGATCATCTGATCGAACATTTTGTCAAGAGGAATTTGGACAGTGATGTGTTGGCTGCACTTCGTATGGGCACATATCAACTAATTCACCTGGGCACACCAGCTCATGCAGCAGTTAATGACACCGTTGAAGCAGCGCCTCGACGAGCTAGTGGCCTAGTCAATGCAGTATTACGAAAAATGGTGGATGTTGACCCGCAGTGGCCGGACGAGGCAACGAAATTTAGCTATCCAGACTGGATTTGGGACCTTTTTGTGAATACCTGGGGGGCAGAGGGACGGGAGTCGCTGATCTCAATGAATGCGCCGGAGCGGCCGAGACCTAGACCGGATGGGTATATCCAAGGTCAATCGTCTCGTTGGGTTAGCGAGGCTGTTGACCAGGCTTCACCCGGCGGTGGGATATTAGTTGACTTGTGTGCAGCTCCCGGGGGTAAAACAACAGCCATGGGACCAGCTTGGTCCAAAGTTTGGGCTAACGAAATAGACCCTGCTAGAGCCCGCTCTTTGGAGAAGATCGTCGACAGTTACCGACCAGGAGTGCAGGTTGTGGTCGGCGACGGCACGAAATCGCCCTTTCGCGACGGTTGCGCAGATGCAGTTCTAGTTGACGCTCCATGTAGCGGACTGGGAGCACTTGGGCGGCGAAGCGATGCACGTTGGCAGATCTCCGAAAAGGCGATTAACCGACTTGCCAGCATTCAAGATGCCTTATTAGAAGAGGCATTGCGGCTGTTGGCTCCGCAAGGAGTTCTGACGTACAGCGTTTGTACTGTTACACAAGCCGAAACAAGTGATGTCGCCGAAAGTTTTATTGGCAGACATCAAGAAATAATAACGCTGGGCTTACAGGGAGAGCATTGGCGAAAACACCACGGTGGGGGTCTGGTTTTGCCCCATGACTTCGGAACAGATGGCATGGCTATATTTCAGTGGAAACGTGAAAGCTAAGGATGGAATTATGCGCATTGGCTTGATCTCCGACACTCACATTCCCGAGGCAGGGCCTGATCTTTGGCCGCAGGCGTACAAGGCTTTTCAAGGCTGCGATGCCATTCTTCACGCTGGTGATATCTATGAAATCTCGGTTATAGAGAAGCTTCATCAAGTGGCTCCGACATGGGCAGCGCGAGGCAATGGCGACGATGGATCCTCCGGACGAGAGGTACAGCCAGAGCATGCTTTGTTGTCGTCTTCTTGGGTTCACGATTTCGATGGTTTGAAGGTTGGTCTAACTCACCACATGCCAATTCCTGAGTTGCCTTCATATGGGGTTCTTGATGCTATCGATAGACATTTTGACGGTTCGGAACTCGATGTTGTTGTCTATGGAGATACTCATGTTGAGCACATAACGACCATCGATGACGTGTTATGCGTCAATCCAGGCTCGCCGACCTTTCCTCACAATCTAAATGTTCAACTAGGCACTGTTGGTTTTCTAGATATCGAAAATGGCATAGCTGAAGCATCGATCTGGAGGCTTACGGGAGACGGTATTGAACCCTTTGACTGGGATACCTGGGGGCGTCCTTGGTGAACCTTGACTAGCTTCGTAGTTGTTCATAGTGCGCTACAAGAAAGATAAGGCGATGGATAAAAATGAGTGGTTATTGAGCACCGTCGAAGAAGCAATCGACCCGCTAGAAGAGATCGTTGATCCGCATCACCATTTATGGGACTTTCCCACCGGAACTTATCTGCTTCCTGAGTTGCATCTTGATACAGGTTCGGGACATAACGTTGTACAGACAGTCTTCGTTGAGTGTGGCGCCGGGTATCGAAACGACGGGCCTGAATATCTCCGCCCTGTCGGAGAGATCGAATTCGTCAGGCAGCAAGCTGAAGCTTCGGTAGAAGCGGATGGTGCAGAAATATCGGGGATCGTGGGATTTGCTGACTTAACGAGAGGAAATGCGGTAGAAGAAGTTCTAGCAGCCCAAGACGCAGAAGGCGGTGGGAAATTTAGGGGTATCCGACACGCAAGTGCGTGGGATGCGAGCGACGAAATTCGGGAATCGCATACTAAACCCCCACCGGGATTGCTGGGCCACGACGACTTCCGCGAAGGTTTCGCCAAGCTAGGTGAGATGGGGTTTAGTTTTGACGCGTGGATGTTTCACCCTCAGGTTGAAGAATTGGTTGACCTAGTAGCAGCAGTGCCAGAAACTCCAGTTGTGTTGGACCATCTAGGAGGCCCTCTGGGTATTGGTCCGTATGCAGGTGAACGAGACCAGGTCCGCTCGGCTTTGCGACCAGCACTCGAGTCGTTAGCCGAGCACGAACAGGTTATGGTCAAGGTAGGCGGGATTGGTATGAGTCTTTATGGCGTCGGATTGAACCGCTTGCCTGTTGCCCCAACGTCAGAGCATGTAGCTGATTTGTGGAGCGAGGACATACGACATTGTGTGGAAACATTCGGGCCCGAAAGGTGCATGTTCGAGAGCAACTTCCCTGTTGACAAACAAGGCTGTTCTTACACCGTCTTGTTCAATGCTTTCCAACGCATCGCTGACGAAGCGGGCTGGAGTATCTCGGAGCGTGTTGATCTGTTTTCAGGGTCTGCCCGCCGCTTTTATCGTCTGAACACTCCTTAGTGGCGGCACCGGAACTTCGGTCACCACGGTTGCTGCTGAGACATTGGCGCCCAGCGGATAGGGAACCTTTTGCCTCTATGAACGCTGACCCCCGCGTTATGGAGTATGAATCATCGACCTTGAGCGCCGACCAAAGTGACTTGTTGGCGGAGGCAATTCAACTTGGTTTAGAGGAGAGGGATTATGGATTTTGGGCGGTCCAAATATGTGACGATGCTCAGGGCAACGAAGGTTCTTTCGTAGGTTTCGTTGGTCTTTCTGTCCCAATATGGGACGCAGCATTCACACCGTGTATGGAGATCGGATGGCGTCTATCTCGACCACATTGGGGCTTCGGATATGCGACAGAGGCAGCAACACAGATTCTCGAATATGCCTTCAAGGTTTTACGGCTTAGTGAGGTTCTGTCATCCACCCCGTTGTCTAACTCGCGGTCTCTCGCAGTGATGCAACGTTTAGGGATGACACGCGAAGAAAGGGAAGATTTCAACCATCCGAATCTTGATTCGAGCGACAGTTTGTGTCGCCATGCGTTGTTTCGTATGTCAGATCAACTGTGGGCGAACAGATATAAGGAAGTTCAAAACTAGATAATTCCTACAATGGACTCTTGAAGCCCTGCCCACTGGGTTGCGTCGTGGCCGTAGAACAACCTGCAACCCTCGTCATCTCGTAAACCTTTGAGTTTTCGCATCGACGCCAACTGGAGGTCATGATCGAAACCAAATGGGGGCAACAACATTCCCTCAAGAACCTCTTCCCAATAAACGCAATCACCCGTCAAGACAACAGGCCCGCTTGCCAAGTTCACTCGAAGAGATTGATGCCCAGCAGTGTGCCCTGGCGTAGGCACACAAAGGACTGACCCATCACCGAAAACGTCATGAGTTCCATCTACTTTCAACACATCGTGCCCCAGATCAAAATCGGCTGGGTTGTAAACCTCGTGCTCTATGAGCTTTGGGTGGTGCGCTGAATCCCATTCCGCCTGTTGAACAATGATTCGGGCGTTGGGAATTAACGAGGTTCCTCCGCAATGATCGAAATGTAGATGACTGAAAATAATGTGATCAACCGACATTGGGTCGATTTCAACTTCTTCTAGTCGCGTTGAAACGCGGTCCTCCAAACGAAAGGTGGATTCAAATTGACGCGCCATCAACGGGTATCGAGCTCCGACTCCATCTACCAGCTCGTGATGGAGTCCAGTGTCGAATACGGCAGTCTGACCTGAAGGATGGATTACCAACCAACTTGGAATGGGTAATTCGACTTGGCCATCGAGTCCAGCGACTACAGAAGATGCCGAAGTGGAGAGCCAGCCGCACTCAAGAGGAATAAGTCGAAGAGATGTCATTCAAGAAAGATAGGCGCCAGCGCTAACCAGGCGCAGAAAAAGCAGATCAGGTGAATTCTCGAGCCCACAGTTGGTCAGTCAACCGACCACAGCGTTGCTGAATCGCCTCCAAAGCTTCGCAGATCAGATCTTCTCTATAGCGTTGACCAACAATTTGGACTGCCGCGGGACGATCTTCTACGAGTCCAGTTGCTATAACTCCAGCTGGTAGACCTAAATAATTGATAGCCATTGAATAACTAGAAGCTTCGAGAAAATCTTTGCATGCGTCAAAACTTTGGAGATCGTAGTCCCAGTCGTAGAGACGACCCATGTAAATAGGAGTCAGCGTTAATGGGAACTCTGCCAAAAAGAGGTTCCAGTCGCGCATCATTCTTGTTCGTTCTCCGAAGTCACTGATGAAGGTGTCAAGTTCCAGCACCTCTCCCATTCGGAAGAAATAATCGAAAGTTGTTTTAATGTCGTCGCTGCCGTGTTCGAGTATCTGCGGCAATAGTCCGACGTTCATCTCGGTTATCAATGTCCTAAACCAGTCCCTGAATGGTTCGTCAATTGATGGTGTCCGAACTTCTTGAACTTGATACCCCGCATCTTGTAAGGCGTCAGCTGCTTGGTCGATCAGCCTCAAAATATCGTCGTGAATGGGGTACCCGTAAGATTCCTTTGTGATGGCAACAGTAAGTGGGCGGTCTACTTTGGGTCCCTTCCAGGGCACTGGGGGAGACAACGGATCTCGGGGATCAGGCCGAATCATAACCTCTGTCGCTAAAGACAGGTCGCTGGCATCGCGGGCCATGATGCCTTGGACTGACATGATTTGAGATAGCGGTCCACGCTCGGCCTGCGCTGATGAGTTGAATACTGGGATTCGGTTATTTGTTGGCTTTACTGTGGTGATGCCATTAGCCAGAGCAGGAAATCGAAGGGAGCCGCCGATGTCGTTGCCGTGATGCAATGGACCAAACCCAGCTGCTGCTGCGGCGCCCCCACCGCCCGAAGATCCTCCAGGGCTTGCATCGGTATCCCAAGGGTTAAACGTGCGTCCCCTTAGTGGGTTTACGGTTGTCCCGCGCATTGAGAACTCTGGGACATTAGTCCGACCAACAACGATCGCCCCCGCGTCTCGTAAGTTCTTCACTAGTGGAGCGTCTTCCTGCGCCATCAAGTCCGCGAACGCTGGTACACCATTCGGTGTTGCTTGACCTGCGACGTCAATGTTTTCTTTGATGGTTACCGGTACTCCATGTAACGGACCTAGTAGGTGGCCGCTTGCTAACGCTTCGTCTGCTTGCGCAGCTGCGGTGAGTGCCTCCTCGGGAAACTCAACGGTAATTGCGTTCAGTTCTGGGTTCTTGTCATTGATTCGACTTAGGACCGACTGCGTAACCTCAGTAGCAGAAAACGTTCCTTCTTTGATGCCGATCGTTATCTCGGCGGCGCTTAGTTTCCATAGTTCTTCCACGTCGACCTCTTCTTATATACCTTTCCTAATTCGCTTGTGCTCTGGGAATTCAGGGTCGCGTTTTTCACTTTGAGCCGTGAAGGCTTCGGCCATATCGTCTGGATCGAACATCGCAGCGTTCCAGGTAGCGATGTATTCCAGTCCGTCAGCCACTGAATGGTCTCGACCGTAATTCAGGGTTTGCTTGGTGCCCCAGATGGCCATTGGGCTCTTCGAAGCAATTTCTTTCGCAATTACAAAAACTGCATCTGTCATTTCGTCTTGATCAGCGTAGATCTCATTGACGAAGCCACGTTCCTTTGCCTCGCTGGCTGGCATATTGCGGCCTGTGTAGGCCAACTCGCGAACTATCCCCTCTGGAACAAGCTTCGGCATTCGCTGGAGTGTTCCAACGTCGGCCGTCATACCGATATTGATTTCTTGTATAGAGAAGAATGCGTCGGTTGTTGCGTAACGAAGGTCGGTAGCGGAAACCATGTCGATACCGCCACCAAGGCATGCTCCTTGAATTGCGCAAAGCACCGGGAGTCTGCTTTCTTCAAGAGACGTAAAAGACCGTTGCAGGTTTAAGGCCGTAGTGCGAAAACTAGCTCGATGGCGACTTATGTGACTTGAAGTTCCGGGAACGCTTACGTCGTTGTCTCCGGCAAAGACACTTAAGTCCATGCCCGAACAAAAGTGTCGTCCTTCCGCTGAAAGAACGATGACCCGAGCTTCATCTCCTTCAGATAGCTGATCAATGATCTCTGGTAGCTCCTGCCAGAATTCAGGAATCATGGAGTTGGCTCGTTCAGGCCGAATCATTCGGACGTGAGCGATGTGGTCGTTTATTTCGACGTTAAAGCAGGTATATGTCACATAATGAGATTAGGTGCCAGCAGAGGAGGATGCGACTCCTAGCTTGATCGCAGCTGCTAAGCGGACAACATCACGCCCACAACCAAGGCAGCCACGGAAGTCACCAGGGCGATCCCGGCGGTGATGCCTCTGATAGCAGGTCGATTGGTTGACTGGTGTAACCATGCACATACACCGGAAAGTGCAACCAGAAGTAGCTTTATCCCCAGAGCGGCGTTCCAGGCTGAGCTAGTTCCCGGTAAGGAAGCCATATTCCAGATGCCTGTGAAAGTCGCGAGACCGAAGAAAGGCCAACCGATTCGGCCGAAGGCCTTCGCTATCGCTGAAAGCGCTTCAGGGTGTTTGCGTCTAAGGGCGGGAACTATGGCTCCGACCACGATCTGTCCTCCGACCCAAACGCATACGGATAGAACGTGCAGTGACACGCGAAAGGTTTCGCTATCGAAAGTAATGTCTCTCACTCGCCCTGCCTCTGGGGTCGGATGTTGTGTGCTTGGGGGATAATACGGCACAAAGGCAGTCCTTAACCTGGTTGTAAGGATTCTTGAGAAGACGGGGCGGTAACCTCCGAATATGGCCCAGAGCGAAAACCATGACGAAATAAGGCATGACTCTCGACCTCGAACGGGTGACAACGACGCGTTACAGGCAAAGGTGCTGACGGTATCGGATGGCGTTGTGGCGGGAGAGAGGGAAGATAAAAGCGGTGAAGCGCTGGTGTCTTCGCTGAGTTCTGCGGGCTTTCAAGTCGTTGAACACAGAGCTGTCGCCGACGGGGTAGATAGCGTCGCTGAAAGCCTGATTGACATGGTTAGTGGCTTTGCCGGTTTGGTCATTACTACAGGTGGGACCGGATTTACTGAAAGAGACCTGACTCCCGAGGGGACCCTTCGAGTTGTTGAACGCAATGCGCCTGGAATCGCCGAGGCCATGCGTTTGGCGAACCCATTGGGTCGCCTGTCGCGGGGGATGGCGGGCATTGCTGGAAAGTCCATCATTTTGAATACACCGGGCTCTACTGCGGGGTGTGTCGAGTGCTTTGAAGCTGTGGCAGATGTCGTGCCCCATGCCTTACGGCTACTCCATGGTGAACGGCTTCATTAATTGTGAATACGTCTGATCCTCTCACTGATGCCTCTCTAATGGAAAGAGCTATTGCAAACGCGGAGCAGGTTCGGGGCAGCACAGCCCCCAACCCATGGGTTGGGGCGGTCATCCTGAGTTCCGATGGAGAACTTTTCGATGGTGCAACAGAGTCTCCGGGTGGAGCGCACGCTGAACGTGTAGCTATTGGCTCGGCGGGCGCAAAAGCTCGCGGGGCCACCTTGTTCACGACACTTGAGCCGTGTAGTCACCAAGGAAGAACGCCTCCGTGCGTTTCTGGCATTGTCGAATCGGGAGTAAAGAGGGTTGTCATCGGTATAACGGATCCAGACCCTCAAGTTTCAGGTGCTGGAATCGAAGCTCTGAGGACTGCTGGTATTGAGGTGGTCGAAGGAATTGAGGAAAAACAAATAAGAAAACAACTTGAGGCATATATACATCACCGCGTCACGGGTAAACCATGGGTGGTGCTCAAGATGGCTTTCACAATGGATGGGAGAACAGCGGCTCCTGACGGATCGTCGGAATGGATTACAAGCCAGGAAGCTCGAGAAGATGTTCATGCTTTGCGGGCGCGTTGCGATTCGGTAATGGTTGGCGCTGGGACTGTCAGGTCCGATGACCCGTCTTTAACGACTCGCTTTGTTTCGGGTGCAGACCCACAACGAATAGTGCTGGGAAAGGCCCCAAAAGACGCGTTAGTTCACCCTTGTTGGGAGCTAGAAGGGGATCTCGTCGACGTCTTGTCTGAACTAGGTAGCAGGGGAGTAGTGGATTTGCTGGTCGAAGGGGGAGCTATCGTTGCAGCGGCCATTCACCAACAGCGTCTCGTTAACGAATACGTCTTCTATCTAGCGCCGTCATTAATGGGTGGGGACGACGGCCACCCTGTGTTTATGGGTCAGGGTTCTGCGACAATGTCAGACCTATGGCGTGGAGATCTGCGAGATGTCCGCAAAGTTGGTTCTGATCTTAGGGTCGAGATCCGGCCTTTAGAGGGAGATTGATGTTTACAGGATTGATTGAAGAGTTGGGATCTTTCGTATCTAACAATGGAGATCGATATCGGTTCCAGGCCGATGAAGTAATTCAAGGAACCGAGATCGATGACTCCATATCAGTCAACGGATGCTGCCTGACGGTCGTGGCATTAGGAGATGGCTGGTGGGAAGCCGACGTAGTCGGCGAAACAATCGAACGGACATCCCTCGGTAATTTACGAGGGGGCGACCCGGTGAACTTGGAACGCGCAGTCAGATATTCTGATCGGCTGGGTGGACACATGGTCCAAGGACACGTAGACGGAGTGGGAACAGTGGTCACCCCAGGACCCGATTTAAGGGTTCGGGTACCAGAAAATCTGACTCGTTATTTGGTTGAAAAAGGATCGATAACTGTGGACGGAGTCAGCTTGACTTGTTTCGATGTCCGAGACGGAGCGTTTTCAGTAGCGCTTATTCCTCATACCCTCGCGGTAACGACACTTGGTTCATACCAAGAGGGCGATAACGTAAACATTGAAGTTGATGTAATAGCTAAGTATGTCGAACGACTCCTAGCACCCCACAACGGAGATGATTCGTGACCGAACTCGCAGAGGTCTATAACGATGCCTAAATCAAAAACGAGGAACCAGAGATCAGGAGATGCCGACTCTCCCTTGGCAGCGGTAGAAGATGCGATTGATGCCATAGGGCGCGGTGAAATCGTCGTAGTGGTCGATGATGAGGATCGAGAAAATGAAGGCGATCTCATCATGGCAGCGGAACACGCGACGCCCGAGACTATTGCCTTTTTTGTTCGGTACACCTCAGGAGTTTTGTGTGCCCCGATGACTGGCGAGCGTCTCGATGGGCTCGCTCTGCCCCTTATGGTGGCGATCAATACGGAGCCGATGAGAACTGCCTATACGGTTACCGTCGATGCCGCTGAAGGCACCACAACTGGAATTTCTGCTGCGGATCGTTCGAAAACCCTTAACCTGTTGGCATCTCCAAATAGCGAACCCCACGACTTCGTCCGACCAGGTCACGTTCTACCTCTGCGTTACAGGTCAGGGGGGGTACTAAAACGCGCAGGCCACACGGAGGCGGCGGTCGATCTGGCTCGACTTGCTGGTTGCGAGCCAGCTGGAGTCTTGGCGGAAGTCGTTAATGATGATGGCACGATGTCTCGATTGCCGGACCTGATTGATTTCTGTGAAGAACATGATCTCCTTTTGATCTCTATCGCTGACTTAATTCGCTATAGACGGGCAAACGAACGGCTGGTTGATCCCATCGCGCAATCGCGGATGCCTACCATCTATGGCGACTTCACAAGCTACGTGTTCAGAGATTTCGACGGGCAAGAGCACGTCGCTCTTGTGTTCGGTCACATCATGGGAGCGGACCCTGTCTTGGTGCGGGTGCATAGCGAATGTCTTACAGGCGACATTCTTGCCTCGATGCGGTGTGATTGCGGAAGTCAGCTTCATTCGGCTCTCGAAGCCATAGCGAAGGAGGGAGCTGGAGTTCTGGTCTACTTGCGTGGACATGAAGGTAGGGGAATCGGTATAGGCCACAAAATTGCCGCATACTCTCTGCAAGACGAAGGGCATGACACAGTCGATGCCAATCTCGAGCTAGGTCTTCCAGTTGATAGTCGCGAATACGGGATTGGCGCCCAAATTCTCGTAGAACTGGGAGTGACAAAGATGCGATTAATAACCAACAATCCGAAAAAGATTGGTGGGCTCACGGGCTATGGCCTTGAGATAGTCGAGCGTGTATCCACCCTTGACGGCGCCAATCCAGAAAATTTGGCCTATTTGCGAACCAAACAACAGCGCTTGGGCCACCTCATCGACGGCCTTGATGACCTGGCGGCCGACTAATCACTAAAATTTGTTCTTGGAGCCAAACCTCACCGGCAACGCTCTAATGACGTAATTAACTAGTGAATCAGGGTGTTAGGCGGGTACCGTCAACATCATGCTGAAACTCGTGTTGCCCAAGGGTTCTCTCGAAAAAGCCACCTTCCAGTTATTCGAAGACGCCGACCTCGCTGTTCGTCGGACCAGCGATGTCGATTACAGGGCATCCGTCGACGACCCGAGAATCGCTGATGTAAGGATTCTTCGACCCCAAGAAATTCCAGCCTATGTTGAAGATGGTCTTTTTGACCTCGGAATAGCGGGTAGAGATTGGATCGAAGAAACCAGTAGTGATGTTGTGTCTTTGGGCGAACTTAAATATTCGAAAGTAACAGCCAAGCCGGTCAAGATAGTCGTAGCGGTCCCGGCCGATAGCCAATATGAAGTCCTATCGGATCTCCCACAAGGAGTGCGAGTTTCAAGTGAATACCCAGAACTCACTAACAGACACTTTGCTGCTGCGGGAGTCGAGGCAGATGTGCGACTTAGCTACGGAGCTACAGAGGCCAAAGCGCCTGAGATAGTTGACGCCGTCGTCGACCTAACAGAGACAGGTAGTGCGCTCAGAGCAGCCGGATTGAAAATCATTGACGAAATATTGACGAGCTATACAGAAATTTTTGCAAATCGCGAATCATACGAAGACCCAAAAAAACGGAAAGCTATGGAGCAGATAAAGACGCTCCTTGATGGTGTATTGGACGCTCGCGGGCGTGTCCTAATGAAACTGAATGTTTCTGCATCAGACCTTGACCAGGTAATTAATGTCCTCCCTTCCATGAAGGCACCCACGGTGAACGAGCTATGGGGCGGTGGAGGTTTCGCTGTCGAAACGGTAGTCAACAAAAGTGATATCAACGTCTTGATTCCCCAGCTTCTAGAGCTCGGGGCAACTGACGTAATCGAACTTCCTATCTCAAAAATTGTTCCCTAGCGACACTGTTCACTGGTCGTCTTCATCCGGTTGGTTCTGCACCTCTACAAATGCCAGTCTGATTTGATGTAAGGCCGCAGACAACGTTTGGTGTTCAGGGAGCTGATCACCGAGCTGTTCAACGAGAATTCCCATAGCGTCAATTGGTAAGCGAGCCTCTTCAAGGTTCGGAGGGTCAACCCTTAGGTGAAGGGCTGCGAGCTCGAAAAGTCCGATTACGTGATTAGCGACTATCTGACCAGCTGGTACTGAAAGTAATTGTTCCTGAGCCTCGCGAAGCTGTTGCTCCATTGCTGCAGCGGTTTCTGGGTCGACCTGGCTGTCCTGCGGCTCCGCAAATGTCTGATTGCGGTCACCGGTTTCCCCGTTGTCTCCTGGAACTTCGTGCTCTCCCGAGGGAGTCCAAAAGCTGCTCACATGACCTCTTTCAATAAACCAAAGTGTCCTAGTTGGAGACACTACTTGTTCGGAATTGCTCTTTACCCTGTTACCCTACGGCCTTGACAATAGATACAAGCGGGGTTCCGCCCCCACCGTTCCACCGGAAGGTGCGATTCGGTCCCTGTCGGGTTGAAGTAATTAACGTTACTGGATCCTCCGATATGTGAGGCGGGCACCAAATGTGTCCGCCTTTTGTTTTTGAGCGGAAGGTGCCATTAACGGACTTGGAGAATGTCCTTGGTTAAGCGAGTAAGGCCATAGCACGCCCAGATGAAGGCGATGCCCGGATCAATGAAGAGATTCGGGTTCGGGAGGTTCGACTGGTTGCCCCAGACGGTGAGCAGATCGGAATCAAACCCTTGCCAGAAGCATTGAACATTGCGCAAGATCTTGATCTTGATTTAGTAGAGGTGGCCCCAGAGGCTAATCCTCCAGTATGTCGAATCATGGACTATGGCAAGTTCAAGTACGAATCATCGCAAAGGGCGAAAGAATCAAGGAAAAAGGCCAGTTCTATTTCGTTGAAGGAGATGAAGTACCGGCCAAAAATCGGACAAGGCGATTTTGACACCAAGACTTCAAAAGTTGAGAAATTCCTGTCGGACGGTCACAAAGTGAAAATCACGATCATGTTTCGAGGTCGTGAGGTCTTTCACCCGGAGTTGGGTAGGGAGATTCTTGAACGAGTCGCAGAAAACGTTGAAACAGTAGGAAAAGTTGATCAGTTCCCCAAGTTAGATGGCCGGAATATGACCATGGTCTTGAGTCCCGATAAGGCCGCAAAACAAAGACGTAAGAACACTGAGGAAAATCCAAACGATTAGAGGTTGGGGAGTCCTTTGAATTTAAGGCTCCCTCTACCGAATCCCTGTATAAGGAAATGTCATGCCAAAAATGAAGACACACAGTGGAGCCAAGAAAAGGTTCAAAACCAGCGGTTCTGGAAAGCTGGTCCGGCGGAAGCAGGGCAGAAACCACATTTTGGAAAAGAAGTCAGCTAAGAGAAAACGTCGACTCGCTGTTGAAGGCGAGATAAGTAAAGCCGACCTCCCGCGCATCAACAAGATGCTGGGTAAATAGAAGCGATTCGTTAGAGGAGATGTCAAAGTGGCACGAGTAAAGCGTTCTGTCGCTGGCCGAAAGAGTCGCAAAGCGACTTTAGAGCAGGCCAAAGGTTATTACGGCAATAAGAGTCGTTCGTACCGAGCTGCGAATGAACAAGTAATGCATAGTGGCAACTATGCCTTTCGAGATCGTCGAGCTCGTAAAGGTGAGTTTCGTCGCCTTTGGATTCAGCGTATTAATGCTGCAGCTCGTCAAAACGGAACCAGCTATAGCAAGTTGGTCAACGGTTTAAATGCTGCCGGAATTCAAGTGGATAGAAAAATCCTGTCGGATATGGCGGTGAATGATCCCGAGGCGTTTAGCAAACTTGTAGAAAAAGCCGAATCAGCCCGGCAAGCAAGCTGACTCTTTCCTCGCAGTCGTCAAGGCTGACCCGGTTGAGGCGTCTAGTTAACGATCGACGCTACCGTGATGCCCAAAACCAAGTAGTTATCGAGGGCCCGCGGGCTATCCAGAGTGCCTTGAATGTCGGCGCTGACCTAAGAGAAATATTTCACCGTCCTGACCGAAGTGAAGTCGCTGCAACCTTCCTTAAGGACGGCGTGCTTATCCATGAAGTCGACAGTGACGTGCTTGACCGAATAGCGGAAAGTGGTTCACCTCAAGGCCTGCTGGCCGTCGCAGAGGTTCATGACTCTGAACTGGGATCAATCGCTGAGTGTCGACGGGTGGTGGTTATCGACTCGGTCCAAGATCCGGGCAACGTAGGGGCGATCGTTCGAACCGCTGCAGCAGCGGGATTTGAAGCTGTTGTCACATCACCTGGAACAGCTGACCTGTTAAGCCCTCGGTCGATTAGAGCCAGCGCTGGAAACCTATTTTCCATGCAATTCGCCAGAAATATAAACCTCGAATCGTTTATCGCTGCTCTGTTAGTGGAGGGTCATTTGGTGGTTGCCGCTGACTCTAGAGGCGAAAACGACTTTAGATCCCTCAAGCCCGCAGACCATATGACCCTGGTGCTAGGAAGCGAAGCTCAAGGAGTTTCAGGGGACGTTATGAAGCACGCCAGCGTTCTGGTAACTATCCCAATGGGTCAACATGTTGAATCATTGAACGTCGCCGTTGCAGGAGGCCTGGTGATGTACCAAATGCAAGCCATAGACAATGATTGATAACTCATTCTCTTATTGACTTCAGCTAATCGCCTCGCTGGTCGTATCCTTCATTGTGTGAGCGTTTACGAGCAGATCGCCCAAGCCCGAGCTTCAGCAATCGGTGAAATCGAACAAGCAGGAGACATGGAGAGTCTTACTGCCCTCGAGCCGATGCTATTCGGAAAGAAATCGACGCTAGGAGGACTTAAGCGGCTAATGGGTGAAGTCGATGCAGCCGACAAAGCTGATGTTGGTCAAGCCTTGAACCAAGCTCAGACCGATGTGCGTCAAGCTCACGCGACGGTAAAAGAGCGCTTCATCGCAGAGAACCGCCGAGCGCAGCTTGAGACCGAACGGCTCGACCTTACAGAATCGCTAGGGGGGAGCAACAGAGGTCACCTCCACCTAGTCACACAGACCATGGAACGTCTTGAAGATGTTTTTGTAGGTATGGGCTTTACCGTCTCAGAAGGGCCTCAAGCGGAAACCGATTGGTACAACTTTGAGGCGTTGAATCTGCCCGCAGCGCATCCCGCTAGGTCGATGTTCGACACACTTTACTTAGACCTAGGTGAACGAACAGAGATAGGGGATGGAGACGGTGGGGAAGCGACAAATATCTTGCTGCGAACTCACACTTCGCCAGTCCAAATTCGAGTTATGGAGTCAAATCCCCCACCCATCTACACAGTTTGTCCAGGACGTGTATTTCGTCGGGACACAGCCGACGCCAGCCACATGCCCGTCTTTCATCAAATTGAAGGCCTGGTGATTGATCACGGCATTAGCCTCACGGACCTTGCCGGAACCCTCAACGAATTCACGGCAGCATATTTCGGCGGAGCGATTCGAAGTCGACTGAGACCTTCTTATTTTCCGTTTACGGAGCCGAGCGCCGAGTTTGACATCACCTGTGTTATCTGTGAGGGCGAAGGTTGCCAAACCTGTCAACGCACAGGCTGGATTGAACTTGGCGGTTGTGGAATGGTGCACCCGAACGTTTTGTCTAACTGTGGAATCGACAGCGAAGAGTGGACCGGATTTGCTTTCGGTTTCGGGATAGACCGACTAGCCCTAATGCGACACGGAATAAAAGACTTACGAGATATGTACACCAACGATGTTCGATTCCTCGAACAGTTCTAAGCGAGACTCAGAATGAAAGTTCTCCTTTCTTGGTTACGTGAGTTTGCCCCAATCGAGGGTGACCCATATGAGCTAGCTGACCATATGAGCGATTTAGGTATGGCCGTCGAAGAGACTCGGGTTCTCGACCCCCTCAACGGTGTCGTAGTGGCAAGAGTCGCAAGTCTCAGGCCGCATCCCGAGGCAGACAGAATTCAGTTAGTTGATGTCGAAGTTGAACCAAATAACCCGGTGCAGGTTTGCTGCGGCGCCTTCAACATGTCAGAAGGTGATCTGATCCCGTTCGCGACTATTGGCACAGTTATGCCCGATGGTATGGAGATCGCGCAACGAAAAATGCGTGGCGAAGTATCTAACGGCATGTGTTGCTCTGCGGCTGAACTGAACTTAGGTTCGGACCACGACGGGATAATGATTCTGCCTCAGGGATTAACTGTCGGCGCTCCTTTGATGGACCAAATAGGGCTTGTAGGTGATGTGCTATGGGATTTGGAAATAAACCCAAATCGCCCTGATGCAATGTCAGTAGCGGGTGTGGCTCGGGACTTAGCCGCACGGCTCGACGTGCCTTTCGAGATCCCAGACTGGTCGGAATCGGTCTCTGAGCCGCTGGAGGGTGACCTTGCGAGCATTAACGTCGAAGATGGAGAGCTTTGTCCGCGCTTTACTGCAAGAGTGATCCGAGGTGTCAGCGTAGGAGAGTCTCCTTTGTGGATGCAGATGCGATTGACGCTCTTGGGAATGCGTCCGATCAATTCGGTAGTCGATGTCTCCAACTATGTGATGCTTGAACTCGGAACTCCTAACCACACTTATGACCTGTCGCTGGTGCCTAACGGACACATCGGTGTGCGGCGAGCAACCGACGGAGAAACCATCCTTACCCTCGATGGGCAAGAGCGCACTTTACTGAGTGGGGATGGGTTAATCGTTAATGAGGACAGTGAACCAATCGGCATAGCTGGAGTGATGGGAGGAGCGACTACTGAAATTTCTGCCTCTACAGAGGCCGTGCTGCTTGAGTTGGCCAGTTGGGAATCTGAATCGATTGCAAGGACCTCGCAACGCCTTGGGCTTCGATCAGAAGCATCAGCTCGATTCGAACGAGGAACTGATTGGAAATTGAATATAAACGCAGTGCAGCGGTTTTGTTATTTGCTTAACGAGATCACGCCAGACGGAATTGAGCTAGTCGGAGAGGTTCTTGATGTCCATGGAGCCTTGCCAGAGAATGAAGCGGTCTCGGTTAGGAACTCACGAATGAGCCTGTTGCTCGGGCGAGACTTCACATCCACAGAAATTCGAGACTTGTTAGTTCCGATTGGATTCGATGTTGAAGCTACGGATAGTGAAGACGTTCAACTCGTCACAGTCCCTTCCTTTCGACCCGATACCGAAACCGAAACCGATATCGCAGAAGAAGTAGCGCGTCACTATGGGTACAGCTCGCTTGGAACCACCGTTCCGCGATCTCCTGATGCTGGGCGTTTAACGGCCGAGCAGAAGACGCGTAGGACGATACGACAGATCATGATTGGAAGCGGCCTAGTAGAGGCGATGCCCAATCCCTTTCTCGCCCCTGATGACGTTTCCAAGGCTGGCCTATCGGTCGAGAACCCGGTGCAATTACTAAACCCTTTGGCAGTAGAAGAGTCAGTCCTGAGGCCTTCACTTCTTCCTGGATTACTCACGTCTGTTGGGTACAACTACTCGCATCGCAATAGGGGGGTGAGATTGTTTGAGACAGGCGCTGTTTTTGGAGCCTCTAACGATTCCACTTCTTCGTTGCCCGATGAGTATGAACAATTGGCAGCACTGCTATCCGATAGCGATGCGGCTAGTGCAGTTGGTTTACTCCGAGAATTAGGAGATGGGCTCAAGGTCGAATTCAGGTTGATCAACACGGATGATCTTCCGGGTCTGCACCCCACTCGCGGAGCTCGCATCTGTATTGGAGAAGTAGAGATTGGATCGGTTGGAGAAATCGACCCTGTTGTTCTTGAACGCTACGAAATCGACGATAGATGTGCTTGGCTTGACTTAAGAGTTGACCAAATTATTCAGGCGGCTATCGCTGACTCTGATGTCCCATACGAACCGGTTTCGACATTCCCCTCAAGTGATGTCGACCTAGCCTTTTTAGTAGATGAAGGCGTGCAGGCATCAGCTATCGAGCTAACTCTGCGAAACGCGGCCGGCGATGAGCTCCAAGATTTGCAGCTATTCGACGTGTTTCGAAGCGATCAGATTGATCAGGGGTCACGTTCTCTCGCCTTTTCGATCAGACTTCAGGCGAAAGATCGGACCTTAGGGGAGGAAGAAGTAGGTGGCATACGGCAACGTTGCATCGAAGCAGTAGAGACCTCACACAAAGCAACTCTTAGATCTTAAGGAACTGCTAATAACCAAGATCGACGTCTACTGGTCCTATCAGTTGTTTGCCTGATATTCGTCTTTGGACGTTCTCAGTTACACGCTCAGCAAGAAGAGGAAGACCCATCTCGGGAGTGTTGCCAATATGGGGCGTGATAAGACAATTGTCTAATGACCAAAGTGGATGCCTGTCCGGCAGTGGCTCAGGATCCGTGACATCCAAGGCAGCCCCTCCGATGGATTTTTCCCGGAGAGCCTCAACGAGATCTTCAGTCACGATATGTCCACCTCGAGCGACATTGACCACCCACGCCTCATCGGGCAGTAAGGCCAATTCTGTCGTCCCAATAATCCCAGCAGTCTCAGGTGTAAGAGCTAGGGCCAGAATTAACAGATCGGTTGATGGCAGAACTGAATGTAAATCGCGGCTAGCTACTACCTGGGTCACGTCCCGCATTTTTCTTAACTGATTTCGGACAACGGTAATCTTGCAATCAAAAGGTCTCAGTAATGGGATTAAATGCTCGGTAATTCCTCCGCCACCGAGAATCGTAACGTTGGCATCGAAGAGGTTCTTGCCTCGCGGTTCTGACCAACTGTTCGCTTGGGCGTAGGAGGCAACTCCGCGTAAACCTGCCAAGGCAAGCGCCAACGCGTGTTCGGCGACCGGCGCGGCGTACACCCCTTTGCCACAAGTCCAGGTGAGATTGGGTCGGCACCGCAACATGTCTAGAAAGGGTTCGATCCCGGCGTATGGCAGTTGTACCCAATTAATATTGGGATTGTCGTCAAGCATCGGCGGTAAAAGGTCGGCCCGAGCAGGTTCTGCCCACACCAACGCCTCCGCGATATCAGGAGCCGTGACATCTCCACCACCAGCGATGACCGCTTGGACTAGGGCCTCGCGACGCCAACATTCTGGTTCGACCGCAACTCGTAACATGGCGAAGAAACTAGACGCCAAAAGTATGTTGACGGAAGTTCAGCACCCACTCAACTTACGCTCGGCTGTCGGCAATCAGGCCGCCGTCAGGGAAAATAATCTCTCCTGTAACAAAACTTGCTTCATCGCTGCAGAGATATAGGCAGGCATTAGCGATGTCGGAAGGTTCCCCTAGCCGACGTAAAGGCGTTTCCTTTATTCTTTCGTCGACCCATTTTTCGTTACTGGTGGCAGCTCCACTCATCGAGGTCCTTATGTAACCGGGTCCTACTGCGTTTACCCGTATTCCATGCCGAGCTAGTTCAATAGCTCCGCATTTGGTGAGCATCCAGACCCCGGCTTTTGAGACGCAGTAATCGGAGGCGCCCATAAGGGCTGTTCTCCCTGCCACCGAGGCAATGTTGACTATGGACCCACCACCTGACGCAACCATGTGCTTGGCTACAGATTGATTGGTCAGCATCACGCCGGTGAGGTTCACGTCGAGAACGCGTTGCCAGTTGGTCAAAGATTTTTCGATCAGGAGCATGTCTTGGCGGTCATGGCGGTCTTGACTTGCTTGCTGGTCTGCTTCGCGACTTACATACCCGGCATGGGAGATGCCTGCTGCAGCGACGCATGCATCGAGTCGACCGAAGACTTCAATCGCACTATTGGCCATCGCATCCACTTCTTCAGGGATTGAAGTATCCACTGCCACTGCAGTGGCTCTGCCCCCTGCTTTCTCGATCTCGTCAGCTACCGCCACCGCCCGTTCAAGATTTATGTCAGCGACTACCAGTTGAGCGCCTTCTTTGGCGAAGCGAAGACAACAAGATTTTCCTATGCCAGACGCTCCTCCGGTAACGATTGCTACTTTGTCGGCCATACGCCCGGTCATAAGAACCCTCCAAATGTTTGGACACAGAGTAGATACTCAAACGAGACCTTGCTTGTTGCACTCTGGTCTTGGAACACCTAAAGGGTCCGCAAAGTTCGGAGACATCGTTATTAGATGTTGGCTAGCAACGCAAGGTTGAGGAATAGGGATTTTGAGGTTTGTGTGCTTTTTAGACCGGTAGCTATTCGAGAACGCCGGCTATGACCAAGTCTGCTATCGCATCGCCGTCGTAACCTAAAAGGTCATTGAGGATTTGGAAATTATGTTCGCCCCATAGAGGTCCGCTCCGATTAGGGGTTCCATCGCTTCTGGATAAACGGAAGCCGTACTGCTCAACCCACGTCGATTCGTAAACATCGTGGGGCACTTCGACAAAGTGAGAACGATGAAGCAACTGCCCGTCGGACACTATTTCTGGGCTGTTCTGAACTTGATGAACTGGAACTCCAACACTTTGGAGTAAATCTGTAATTTCAGATGGACTCCTCAAGGAACACCAAGTTTGCAAAATACTGTCGAGCTCTTCCTCTCTTTCTTGTCGTTGGGTGAGCCCCAAATCAGCTAAATCAAGGCACCCGACGATCGAGGCAAGGGATGCCCACTGGTCATCATTTTCGCAAGCGATGGCAACCCATTGATCACCTTGCTCATTTGCGCATTGGTATACAGAATGTGGAGCCATCCATCGGTCAGCGTTCCCGATTCTGGTTTGAGCGTATCCATTCACCTCTTGGTCCAGGATCGCTTCGGTTAGAAAATGAATACCGCCTTCGGCTTGAGAAAAATCTAAAACCATTCCTTTACCGCTGCGTTCTCGGTGGTCTAATGCTGCCATTAATAAGGCCGCGGTCAGTCGGGGAGACGTTGCGTCCGTATATGCGAGAAAGGGTCCTGCGGGCAAGCGGTCTGCCCAACCGGTTAACTCGTAGTAACCACCCGTGGCTGCTCCCATGTTGCCGAAACCAGGGATTGGAGATAGCGGTCCGGTTTGGCCGAAAAGAGTTGTCGAACAAATGATTAGGCGCGGATTGACTTCTAAGAGCTCCGCCGGGCTCAGTCCTACACGGTCTAGCACTCCTGCTGAGAAGGCATTGACAACGATATCGCTCTTAGCTGCGAGATCTAAGACGACCTGGCGAGCTTCTGGAGCCTTCAGATTAAGCTGCAAGCTTTCTTTGTGTGCGTTTATGGAGTGCCACTGCTGGCTATTTTCGGGGCCATCTGGGTCTTCAGGGTCTCGAGACAAGCCGGAAGTACGGACTTGGTCTGGTCGTGTCTGAGATTCAACCCGAATAACTCTGGCGCCGTAGTAACCCAGCATGCGCGTAGCAAAGGGACCCGCGTACACCCATGTGAAGTCCAATACAGTTAATCCCTCAAAAGGAAGCTGTGAAGGTGACTTCAGGTCGCCGTCGAAACTTCGGATCTGCGGGACTTCGCTTAATACTTCTTCGGTATGTTCACCTAGTTTTGGTGGTCTCCCTAGACGCTTCAGACCAATAGTGTCACCATGTGCCCACGGACCAGGAAATCTAACTTTTCTGCTTATCTGAGGCATTTCAACCTCATCCCAAAACTTGCGTTCGGTGTAATGAGGCGTCTCGAGGACATCGGACGGCGTGATAACTGGAACCAACAAGAGTTTGTCTTGCTGCGCCATGCTAAATAAATGATCTTTTGAGTAAGGAAGCAGTGCCTTCGCTAGGCACTGAGAGGTTCTGTCCGTGATAGAAGCCACTTCTTCCAATGGACGATCAGTTAACAGGTCCGTCCAGTCTATGTTCTTGAGATCTTCGTCGAGATGGCCTTCATCTCGGACCCATTCGAGTAGACGATTAGTAAAGGACCCGACAAGGACTCCGGGAAGGAAGGTGATTGTCACGTAGCCATCCGAGCACTCGTAAACAAAACGAAACTCGACCATTCCCAACAGCTCGAAACCTCCACCTGTTCGTTGCGCTGGGGGGTTGTCGCATAGAGATGGAGCCATCCACCCTTGAGCCGTCAAAATCATTGCTTCTTGAGCTGAAACATCTACGTGTTGCCCAAACCCGCTTATCTTTCTTTCAGTCAAGGCAATGAGAGCGGCGCAAGCGGCTTCTGAAGCAGCATTTACCCAAACTTGGGGAGCAGAAATACGAACTGGAGGTCGATCTCTGTGTCCATTTAGTGACATTGGGCCTGCGGCTGCACTAAGAGTGAGATCAGTCCCAACCCACTCGGATTTGGGTCCATCTTGGCCGAAGTTGCTCATCGAAACGGTAACTAGTGATGGGTTGACCTCTCTTAGCTCCTCGAGGTCAATATCAAATGCGCCGCACTCAATCAGTACGTCCGCTGTTCGTGCTAGATCGACAAGTGTTTCCTGGTCATCAATAATCACAGAGCGTTTACCCCTGTTGTATGACCAGTGCTGTAGCGAAAACTCACCATCGTGAGTATCTGCTGCAAAAGGAGGGAGGAAACGGGATCTTTGCCCATCAGGGGGTTCGACTGCAATGACGTCAGCACCCAACTGCGCGAACAGGAAGCCAGCAAAATGACCTCGATCATCTGTTAAGTCAAGAATTCGGTAGTGCGACAGCATTGGCTCCCTCTTGCCTTCAATCGCGCGAAGTGATGATCGTAGTGTTCGACTTAGCGTAGGGCGACAGAAAGTGATGAACTGTTATCTCACCCTGAGGAAAGTATGACTGAAGACAATAACGAAACTGAGTTTGACCCTGTAGCAGATCTCCAAGAACGTCAAACACGAATACGTAATGACATGGGTGGCGCTGATCGTGTTGCCAGAATGCGAGAAGAAGGAACTCCGACAATCCGTGAACATATCGATGGCTTGTTAGACCATGGAACTTTTCGGGAATTAGGAACCCACAGTCGTTCGATGCGGCTAGAGGACCGCGACAGTACGCCAGGCGATGGGAAAGTAGGAGGTGAAGGTCTGATCGATGGTCGACCGGTTGCAATTGGTGGTGATGACATCACGGTCAAAAAAGGATCCAGCGCCATCGTAGGTAGTCGGCGGCTGCACCGACTGTATGAACGCGCTATCGAACGCGGGATGCCCTATGTTTATGTAGGTGAAACCGGTGGTGGACGAATCCCGGACCTTATTGGAGCCGAGGGGATCTCTGACATAGCGCCTGATCCAGAGTTAGCTCGACGAAGGCGTCAAATCCCAATGGCAACTGTCATTGTTGGGCAGAGCTTCGGTGGCTCATCTTTCCAGTCTGCTTTTTCAGACTTCGTTGTTCAGGTCCGTGGTTCAGTTCTAGCGGTTACATCTCCAAGAGTTTTCGAAGTTGCTACGGGAGAAGTCATTGGCTTTGAAGAACTCGGAGGTGTTGATGTTCATTCACGAATAACTGGTCAAATCGATCTCGGCGTAGAGACATTTGAGGAGAGCTACGAAGCTGTTCAAAAATGGTTGTCTTACCTGCCGCCCAACGCATGGACTGAGGCACCGCGCAGCGAGACACGCGCTGACCTAACACCAGATGAGTCACTAGCTGCGATGGTCCCCGCCAAAAGGACACGTGGTTATGACATGAGGCGGTTCAGCGCCGCTCTCTTGGACCCTGGAACCTTTATGGAGTTACAACCGGGATACGCGCGGAACCTTACGACTGGCTTAGGTAGGCTTGATGGATTCTCGATTGGTGTCATCGGGAATAACCCGATGTTCAACGCTGGGGTGTTAGACCCGGAAGCTTGTCGAAAAGCTATTCGGTTGATGTGCCTATGTGATGCGTTTAATCTGCCCGTTATTTTCTTGATGGATGTGCCCGGTTTCATGGTCGGGAAAGCGGTTGAACATGACCGAATTCTTTCTCTAGCTATCCGTTTTGTAGAAGCCCTTGGCAACATGTCCACGCCCACTTTGACGGTCACTCTCAGGAAAGGATTCGGGTTGGCCTTCCCAGCAATGAATGGTTCTGGCTTAGGTTCCTCCGGGCTCTATTCATGGCCTGGGGCTGAGATTGGGTTCATGGACCCAGAAGTGGGAGTGAACGTCGCTTACGCCAACCGCCTCGAAGGTATGGAGCCACAAGAAGCGGAAGCTGAACGCGTCAGGCTCGTTTCGGAGATCGGTTTGGCGACCTCGCCGTACGAAGCTGCTGGGACGCTTCGTATTGACGAAGTAATCAATCCTGCCGACACGAGAAAAATTTTAGTCGAAGACTTACGGCAACTTGATGGGAGACGGGTGCCTCCTCCAGAACAACGACCGCTCAGCTATTGGCCGACTGTTTGATCGCGGGAGAATAGGATCACAAAATGGACCACGTGGTATCTCAAGAAGAACGAGAAGCATGCTTCAGAGATGGGGCGGTGCCGCTGAGGAAGGTTGTCAGCGATGAATGGTTGGGTGTGTTAGAGGCAGGAGTTGAAAGAGATATTCGTGCTCCAGGCCCATTCGTTCACGGCTATGTGCCGGATAATGGGGTAGGTAAATTTCACGGAAATATTCGTATCTGGGAAACAGATCCTGAAATGGCTCGATTCTGCACGCAGGGTCCGCTTGTCTCGTTAGCCACCCAGTTTTTTCAATCTTCGAAATTGAATCTCTTCTATGACCAGTTGTTCGTCAAGGAACCAGGAACCGAAAACCGGACTCGTTGGCACAATGACCTGCCCTATTGGCCGGTTCGAGGACAACAAATAATGTCATTTTGGGTCGCTTTAGACAGTGTCAGTGTCGAAAGTGGTGGGCTTGAATTCATCAAGGGCTCACATCTATGGGACGTTTGGTACCAGCCAGAAACCTTCGGGAAAACTGCAGGGCATGGTGAATATGAGAGAAACCCTGACTACGTTGATATTCCTGATATAGAAGCAGCGCGTGATGGTTATGAAATTATTAGCTGGGATTTAGAACCAGGAGATGTCTACGCATTCCATGCAATGACTGTTCACGGGGCCGGAGGGAACTTACGAAGCGACGTTCGTCGCCGCGGCTATACCGTGCGATATTGCGGTGACGATGCTGTGTATGACAGCCGGAAGGGCACTCAAGGCCACCTTCGGTCTGACGTACACGATGACGGCGATGAACTCGACAGTGATCAGTATCCGCTGGTTTGGAGTTCCAACTGAACAGGTAGAGGTCTTATTCGAGAACTTCGGCTGCCGCTAAATCGGCGATCTGATCTAACGAATACCCCAGTAGTTCACTCAGCACTTCAAAATTATCTTCCCCCAAACACGGCCCGCCTTTATCGAGCACTGCTGGTGTACGTGACATTTTTGTTCTGCACGAATGAGTCCACATTTGGCCAGCGTGACTTTGCGGAACTTGGACTTGGTGTTGCCGGTGAGCTAGCTGGGGGTCTGAGTTAGTTCCGGCAGCGTCGTGCACCGGATAAGCCGCCACCCCCAACGCTTGGAGTTCTTCGGCAGCAGCGGTGCTGTTGCGAACCGACGACCATGCATTTATCTGCTCGTCAATTTTTGCGCGTTGTTCGCGACGAATCATCTGATCGGCATTTGCGAGGTCATCGAGCTTCAACAAGTGAGCTAACCGTGGCCAGCTGTCATCTGAGCAAGCGATAGCCAGCCACGAGTCATCGCCTTGAGCGGGAAACACACCGTGCGGGAACATGTTCGGATCGTCATTTCCGGCTCGCTGGATTGTTCGCCCGTTGACGTTTTGGTCCAATATTGCAGGCGCTAAGTAGTGCAACGCACACTCGGTTTGTGACAAATCGATGTACTCACCGAGCCCAGTTTCCCTGCGTTTCTCTAAAGCAGCCATTAAGGATGACACCACTATTCGCGGAGCCAAAAAATCTGTGTATGGGCCGTAAGGTCCAGCCGGCGGCCTATCAACCCAACCGGTCAATTCGTAGTAGCCGGCGATCGCTGCGGCCATATACCCGTAGCCGGCTAGCTTCGAATGAGGACCGCTTTGTCCAAGCAAAGAGCTGGAAAGCATGATCAATCCTGGGTTGACCGCTGAGAGCACCTCGTAACCGAAACCCAATCGCTTCATAGCGCCAGGCGCAAAAGACTCTGTCGCTATATCAGCCCAACGGATCAGATCGTAGACCACATCTTTGGCGTCCGGTTTGCTGAGGTCGAGACTTAAACTCCGCTTCCCAGCGTTATACACGCCGTAACCGACGCTGTTGTCAGGATGTGGGTCTTCGTTGACAAAGGGATTCACCGTTCTCATGGTGTCCGGGCGACTGGCGGTCTCTACCTTGACTACATCAGCCCCGTAATCGCAGAGGATTCGAACAGCGGATGGAGTTGCGATCACCCAGGAGAATTCAACAACTTTCAACCCTTCAAGAGGTAACGAATCAGTTATCGGCTCGCGGACTTGAATTTGGGTTTGTCGTTCCAACGCAATTGAGTCGTTATGTTCACCCAAAGTAGGGGGTCGTCCGGGGAAACTAGTGCTGTTGTTCTTGAACTTCACTAGCTCACCCGGGTACTTCACTTCGCCGCCTCGACCGTCAGGTTCGATATCCCAAAACTCCCGAGCTTCAAGATGTTCGTAATCGACTAGGTCAGCAATCGTCATCGATGGCGTAATGAGAAGATTGCGTTCTAAAGCTGCGTCCCACAGCTCGGCTTTGGATTTTGATGCAAGGAAACGCCCGTAGGTTGCGAACGCAGCAGCGACCCCATCAAAGCTCACCTCGCCAGCGAACAGCTGAACCCCGATGTTGACCCAGTCAATGGATCGAAGATTCTCGTCGCTGGCACCTTCTTCTTCCAACCAATCTGTGAGTCGGCGACAAAACGGTGCGAAAGCTGCACCGGGCAAGATCACGCAAATGGCATAGCCATCCAGACACGGGAACAACAACGGGATTTCCATTCCGCCGATCCTGATTCCACCCGCCATTCGATCGGCAGGTAAAGCATGCTCCATCGGTGCGACATTCTGAGGAAATCCAATGGTCAGAGACTCCTGAGCCGAGACGTCGATGTGTTGACCCATGCCGCTTCGATTCCGCTCTTGAAGAGCGACCAAACTCGCAGCAGCGGCATCAGCTGCACCATGAAGAAAGCTGTGAGGAACTCCTATTCTGAGCGGAGCACGGTCCGCGTCACCGCTTGCGTACAAAAACGAACTTCCTGCCACAGTGGTTAAGTCGGTTCCCTGCCAATGCGACCGCGGACCGGTAAGACCGTAGGGGGTAATAGAGGCGTGGATTATTTGGGGGTTGGTATTGGCGAGGTCTATGGGAGAGAGACCCAGAGAATCCAAATAGCCGGGTTCGCGATCTTCGAACAAAATGTCAGCGCTTCGAATGAGACTCAAAAATCTTTTGCGGCCCTGCTCCGATTCGATATCCAAGACAACGGATTTTTTACCTCTGTTGTAGGCCCAGTGGGTGAGGCTGAAGTCCAGGTGAGGGTCATCGGCAACATAGGGTCCTGAATGGCGCGTGGAGACTCCTTCGCCCGGTTCTACTGCTATTACCTCAGCGCCTAGACGAGCCAAAATGTGTCCAGCGAACTGACTGGTTCCATCGCAAAGATCGATGACCCGGATGTGTTCTAACATCCCGCCCCCCTTAATCTTCCAAGAGCATAGATTCAACGCCGAAGGACAGTTGCGCCTTCTGCGCTAACTATTCTGAAGCGATCAGTTCACCGCAGCGCTCCGGATCCGCATAGCCTTATGACATGGGCAAGGTCTTTAGCGCCGATCAAATTGAGAAATACGAAAACGACGGATGGGTTTCGCCGTTAAATGTGCTCACCGCAGAACAAGTTCGCGACTGTCGAACTCGCCTAGAGCGATGGGAATCGATGCGAGGCGGGTCTCTGCCCGCTCACGAGCGTTCCAGCGGACACATTTTGTTTCCGTGGATCGATGAGCTCATGAGAAACGAAACCATCCTCGATGCTGTTGAGGATCTAATTGGGCCTGACATTCTCTGTTGGAATTCTGTCTTCTGGATAAAAGAAGCCTCGAGTCCTAGTTACGTAGGCTGGCATCAGGACCTCGAGTACTGGGGGCTTTCCAGCGCCGAAGTGGTGTCTATCTGGATCGCCCTAAGTGATGCCAGCGAGGACGCGGGATGTATGAGTGTCATACCGGGGAGCCACAAATATGTGATTCCTCACAATGAAACGTATGCCGAGGATAATCTTTTGAGTAGAGGGCAGGAACTAGAAATCGACCTCCGCAGACAATCAACTGTCGCTATGCCGCTTGAGGCTGGACAGGTCTCGTTTCATAACGTCCGAACCGCTCATGGTTCTGGACCCAATAGCACTTTAGATCGACGTATTGGACTTTCATTCCACTACATGCCAACTCATACGAAACAGACGTTGGCTGAATGGGATACGGCGGCGCTAGTGCGAGGGGAAGATCAACATCATAATTTTGAGCACTGCCCACAACCCGCGTATGACCTTGAACCGGCAGCAGTCGAGTTCCACAAACGAGCAGCCGACGCAATGAGACAAATCATTTACGCTGGCGCCCGCACAGATCAACCGACCCTTTAAGGATTCCAGTGCTTGATCTCCATCACGTCCATATTTTTGCCAGTGATGCATCAGCTACCGTCGAGTGGTGGCGCCGCAATCTCCAGGCAGTGGTGAGTTTTGACGGAGAGTTTGGCGGAGCGCGGAACATTTTTATGAAGGTTGGACAGGGTCGCATCAACATCTATGACCAGCAGCCGAGAGGGAACTCGAGCGGCGCGTATCACCACGTCGGTATACGAGTCGAAGGCCTTGCCGACCTGAGAGACCGGATGACCGCTAATGGTGTCGAGTTTCGGTCTGACATCCGCGAATTCGGCAATTGGCGATATTTGATGTGTTCGGCTCCAGATGATGTCCTTTTGGAGCTTTTCGAAGTAGATATCGACGCCGTGTCGCCCGAACTCGCGGACTTCTTTAATTTGGGCTGAGGCCGAGAGAAATGTGCAAGGCTTAAGGCATGGCAATTGAACAACTCGACGTCGAACACCTCTTCACCCTGGATCTTCAGGTCGCTGAGGGACCTCAAATAATCAAGGGTGGACCACATGGCACCAGAATCATTGCAGAAGTGGCGGGTGGAACCTTCGCCGGTGAGCGGCTGAATGGTCGCGTTGTGTCACCAGGTGGCGACTGGGTTACAGCGCGTGCCGATCGAAATATCCAGCTGGACGTTCGCCTAACCTTGGTTACCGACGATGATGCAGTGATCTTGATGCAGTACAAAGGCATCGGAGAACCCGCTGCTGGAGTCGCACGGTCAGCGCCGCAATTTGAGACCGGTGACGAAAAGTACTCCTGGTTGAATAATGTGCAAGGGGTTGGAATAGGCCAACTGCACCAAGGGGGCGGGGTTACCTATGAGGTTTATTCTCTGACTCAACTTCCCTAACGGATCCGGGGAGAAACGAGCCATACAGTTGGTTCGCTAAGAAATGATCGGTGGGGGATGACTGGATCGCTGCTGTTGTTGAGGCGCCAGAGTGGCACCACCGAGAGGGTCGCTATCAGTGAAATGAAGATAGCCCCAATAATGGCGACCGTGTATGAGCCGGTCGCGTCGATGATTGCACCGGCGCCGATCGGGCCTATTAGAGCTCCCAACCCAGCTGATGTGTATTGCACGCCGAGTACGCCGCCAAGGCCTTCAAGTCCAAACATTCCAACCACCGCCACCGGGCTCAGCGCCACAAACCCGCCATAGCCCACTCCTAATAACGCAGCAAAGAGAAGCAAAAGGAGGTAATTCGACCCGGCAATCAGCCAAATCACATAAGAAACTGGTTGGATGGCGAAGCACATGACTACGAGAGGTAATACTCCGACTCGAATACCTAACACGCCTAAGCCCAGGCGCCCCAAGACGCTCCCGAGTCCTAATGAAGTGATCAGGAACGCTGCGCTGGCAGAGGAAATACCTTGTTCCTTGGCGTACTGGACTACAAACACAAAAGGAACGAATAGGGCAACAGACATGAAAAATCCTGCGACGTAAAGTCGCCAAAATTCAGATCGACGAACAGCGCGCTTTACTGCTGAAACACTTACCGACAAAGGGGAAAGCGGCGTCGGCGGTTTAAACGAAACCAAAGCGACGAGTCCATAGACCAGAACGCTACCGATGCCCATAGCTTCGAAAGCTGATCGCCAACCTGCGGTGCGGATTAACCACTCAGCAATCGGAACCAAGATTAACGTACCCAGACCAATACCTACCGTGTTGACGCCAAGAGCAAGTGTCCTGTGCTTTTCGAACCAGGCACCTGTAGCAGCGTTCAATGGGACGAGGTAGGAGCCAATGCCTAGGCCAACACCGAGTCCGTAGACAAGGATCCCAGTAGCAAGAGACTGGACTTGGGCGGTTAACCACAAACCGCCGCCCATGAATATTGCGCCCATCGCAACTAAACGTCTTGCTCCATAGCGGTCTGCTAACGGGCCAGCCACAATTCCAACGGCAAAGAAAAGAAAAACGGTTACTGAAAAAAATGCCGCGATACCTGAGAGATTGGCATCGAATTCAGCGAGCATTTGTTCCAGCGCGGTAGCGAATGCGTAGAACACGCCAAAGGTCCAAGTGTTTATTGCGCATCCGGCAAATGCCACTACCCATCCTCGAGCGCTGTCTATCTCCGGAGAGTTGGGCATCTGGCCACCCTAGGGCAGTCTTTGTTGATTAGGTCTATGGATCCAATCCTCTTCGTGTCAGGATGGAGAAATGGAAATAGAAAAAGGTCTGGAATATGTTCGCAACAATTCACGTGCGGTGTTGGCAACTCGCCGCCGCGATGGTTCTCCTCAAATGTCGCCGGTGACGCTTGCTGTGGTGGACGATGTAATCGTAATGAGCACACGTGAGACAGCTGTAAAGACCTGGAATCTGCGCAGAGAACCAACCTCTTGGCTGTGTGTATTTCCTGATAAATGGCTTGGAAGGTGGGTGCAGCTTCAATGCAGAGCAGAGGTCGTTAGCTTGCCTCAGGCTATGGACCACTTGGTTTCCTACTATCGAACGTTAAGCGGAGAACACCCTGATTGGGATGAATATCGGCAGGCTATGACCGATGCTCAACGTTGCATCGTTCACTTCTCGATAGAGGCAGCTGGACCCGATATTGAGGGGTAGTAGTTGTGAACGAAAAGGCGGTTAGTGACTATCTGGTTATCGGTGCTGGGGCCATGGGTATGGCATTTACTGATGTGCTTATCGCAGAAACTGATGCAACTGTCACCATCGTTGATCGTCATGCGCGCCCGGGAGGACATTGGAATGATGCCTATCCATTTGTTCGCCTTCATCAGCCGTCCTCCTTCTATGGGGTTAATTCAAGATCTCTAGGTGGTGACCAAAAAGATCTTGTCGGCGGGAATGCGGGCCTGTACGAGTTGGCTTCTGGTGGGGAGGTAGTTGCCTATTTCGAAGAAGTGATGAATCAGTATTTCTTGCCCAGTGGAAGAGTGGATTACCGGCCTATGTCGGAGTATCTGGGCAATGGCTGTATTAAGTCTCTTACCTCGGGGTTAGAAACTGAGATCCGGGCATCAAAGACAGTGGATGCTACTTACATGAATGTGACCGTTCCATCAGTTAATCCACCCAAGTATCAAGTCGACGAGGGCGCTATATGTATGCCGCCTAACGGCCTTGTAACTATCGATGAAGCTCCTGACGGCTACGTAGTGGTAGGCGGAGGTAAGACGGCTATCGATTCATGCTTGTGGCTGATTAATAACGGCGTTGGGTCCGAACTGATTAGGTGGATCGTGCCACGTGACCAGTGGATGTTGGACCGCGCCTACATACAACCCGGGCCTGAGTTTGCGGATCGGGTCATGCTTCGTCAAGCCGAAACTCTGGAGATAGTTGCATCTTCGACTTCGGTGGAGGAGATGTTCGATGAGCTGAGAGACAGGGAAATATTGCTTCAGTTGGATTCGGCTGTTCGTCCAACGATGTACCGGTGTTGCACTGTTACCACGTCTGAACTTGATCAGTTGCGGCAAATTCAAAACGTGATTCGTTTAGGTCGGGTTAGACGAATCGGAGCAGAAAGCATTGAACTTGAAGGTGGTGAAGTACCGACAACGCCTGGAACAGTTCATATTGATTGCACTTCGGATGGCTTAACCAAGCGCCCAGTGCAACCGGTGTTTGAGAGAGACCGCATAACTTTACAAACGGTCCGGACTTGCCAGCAGGCGTTCAGTGCAGCTTTGATAGCGCATGTCGAGGCGACTGAGTCCGATGAGGTGATTAAGAACGAAGTTTGTGCAGTCGTACCTCACCCAGACGACACCTTGGATTGGGTGAGAACCACGCTGCAAAACACTGTTAATTCGATCAAATGGAATTCTAAACCCAGCCTCAAAGAGTGGCTTATAAACGCGAGACTGGACGGCTTTGGAAGAGTTAGAGGACGCGCCGATAGAACTCTGACCCAGGAGGATTTGTTGAGTCGAATTGTTGCTGCGACACCAGATGCGTTAGCAAAACTAGAGGCTTATTTGCGGGAGGGTCGCAGCAACCAGCCCTAGCTGGCGGTCGGTTATCGCCTGAGTACCACTTCGTTACAGTAACGGTCGATCTGCAGGGGTTACGGGTGCCATTAAGGCTGTAGAGCCGCTCAAGAAGGTGTCTACAGCAGCAGCACAAGACCTACCTTCAGCTATGGCCCACACTATGAGGCTCTGTCCGCGCCCCATGTCGCCGCAGACCCACGTTCCTTCAGTGTTAGTTGCGAACTGGCTATCTCTGGCCACATTGGATCGATCGTCGAGGTCCACATCAAGTTGCTCTAGTAAGGCATTTTTTTCAGGACCGGTGAAGCCCATAGCTAAGAAGACAAGGTCTGCCTCTAACTCAAATTCAGAGCCGGTAACTTTTTCGAATTGTCCGTCGGTTAGCTCAACTTCATGGGCCGCGAGTCCGCGCAAATTTCCGTTGCCGTCACCGAGGAATCTTTCAGTGTTGACCGAGTAGATACGTTCGCCGCCTTCTTCGTGGGCTGATGTGACTTTGAATGTCATAGGAAAGGTCGGCCAGGGGTTTCTGGCGGAACGCTCCTCAGAGGGACGGGGCATGATCTCGAATTGGTGGATGGAAGCCGCTCCTTGTCGATGGGCGGTGCCTAGACAATCAGCTCCAGTGTCACCCCCTCCGATGATTATGACTTTTTTCCCAGCAGCAGAAATTGGTACTTCGTCTACAGCGAGATCGCCTTCCTGTGCGCGGTTTGCCCATGGTAGGTATTCCATGGCTTGGTGAATCCCGTTTAGTTCTCGCCCTTCGATCGGAAGGTCGCGCCACTGAGTTGCTCCTCCGGCTAGGACCACGGCGTCAAATTGTTGTTGTAGTTGTTGACCAGTTATGTCGGCACCTACGTCTACACCGGTCTGGAATTCAGTGCCTTCGAGCTTCATCTGCTCAATCCGTCGATCGATGTGTCTCTTCTCCATTTTGAATTCGGGGATTCCGTATCTAAGTAAGCCTCCGATTCGATCGGCGCGTTCGAAGACAGTGACTGAGTGGCCGGCTCGTGTTAGTTGCTGGGCGGCGGCTAAACCGGCTGGGCCGCTGCCTACAACTGCGACTGATCTGCCTGATAAGGATGACGGGAGGACCGGAGTGACCCAGCCCATCTCAAAAGCGTGGTCGATTATGCTTACCTCAACCTGTTTTATGGTGACTGGGTCTTGGTTTATGCCAAGAACGCAAGCCCCTTCGCAGGGGGCTGGGCAGAGACGGCCCGTAAATTCCGGAAAGTTATTGGTCGCATGAAGACGGTCGATGGCTTCGCGCCATCGATCACGGTAAACCAAGTCGTTCCAGTCTGGAATGATGTTGCCGAGAGGGCAGCCGTTGTTGCAGAAGGGGATTCCGCAGTCCATGCATCGACTTGCCTGTTCTTTCAACGTTCCTTGGTCAAAATCTTCGTAGACCTCGTGCCAATCGAGAAGACGCACTGGTACCGGCCGTCTTGTCGGAGTTTGTCTCTGATGTTTTAAGAACCCACGGATATCAGCCACGGCGAATCAGATCCTTGCTCTGGTTTCCCAACTGGGCATCATGTGCTTTCGTTATGTTCGAATTGAACATCCCATTCACCCTTTCGCCGCTGCCATGACAGCCTCCTCGACGTCTTGGCCTTGTTCTTCGGCGGTTGAAATTGCATCAAGTACGCGTCGGTAATCTTTCGGCATGACCTTCTTGAAATTGCGGACCTGCTGATGCCAATTGTCAAGAATTGTTGATGCGATTCCAGAACTTGTTTCCTCGTGGTGTAGGCGAATGAGGTCACGTAATAAGTTGGCGTCGTCGTCTTCGAGGGAACTTTCAAGATCAACCATTTCAGTGTTTAGGTTTCGATGAAAGTTGTCGTCAGGGTCATATATAAAGGCCACGCCTCCAGACATACCGGCACCGAAGTTTCTTCCGGTCGGACCTAAAATCACTACCGTGCCTCCGGTCATGTATTCACAGGCATGATCTCCTACACCTTCTGCTACAGCAGTAGCGCCTGAATTTCGAACACAGAATCTTTCCCCGACAATGCCTCGGATAAAAGTTTGGCCGCTGGTCGCTCCGTAGAGGATGACATTGCCTGCGATGACATTGTCCTCTGGGATGAAGGCGGGCGCAGAGTTGTTAGGCGGTCGTAAGGAGATGCGACCGCCGGAAAGCCCTTTTCCTAGGTAGTCATTTGCATCACCGAATAGTTGGAATGTGATGCCTTTTGGCACGAAGGCACCAAAACTGTTCCCGGCTGACCCTGTCATTTCTATAGTGATCGTGTCGTCAGGTAAGCCCTGGCCGCCGAAGTTTTTAGTGACATGGTGTCCCAGCAGCGTTCCCACAGTTCTATTCACGTTCGAGACGGGAGTCGCGAACGTGACGGGGGAGCCGTCCCTTAGGGCCGGTTGGGCTTGTTTGATGAGCTCCTGATCTAGGGCTTTCTCTAAACCATGTTCTTGGCTCTTGGAGCAGAAGCGGTCTTGTTCCCATGGAGAAGTAGGGACGTGAAGAATTGGCGTTAGGTCGAGTCCTTCGGCTTTCCAATGATTGACTGCTTCGTCAACGTTGAGACAGTCGACTCGACCTACAGCTTCTTCTATTGAACTGAACCCAAGTTGGGCTAAGTATTCGCGGACTTCTTGCGCTATGTATTCGAAGAAGTTGACTACAAATTCAGCTTTGCCGCTATAACGCGACCGTAGTTCTTTGTTTTGAGTAGCAACTCCAACAGGGCATGTGTCGAGATGACATACGCGCATCATGACGCAGCCAGAAACCACCAACGGGGCAGTAGCAAAGCCGAATTCTTCAGCTCCTAACAGGGCGGCAACGATGACGTCGCGCCCTGTTTTCAGCTGGCCATCAGCCTGGACAACTATGCGATCGCGCAATCCGTTTATGAGTAATGTTTGTTGGGTTTCAGCGAGTCCAAGTTCCCATGGCCCGCCTGCGTGCTTTAGTGACGTGAGAGGTGAGGCACCAGTGCCTCCATCGTGTCCGGAGATCAATACAACATCAGCTTTTGATTTAGAAACTCCGGCGGCAACTGTTCCAACGCCAACTTCAGCTACGAGTTTCACGTGTATTCGTGCTTCTGGATTTGAGTTTTTGAGGTCGTGGATTAACTGCTTTAAGTCTTCGATTGAGTAGATGTCGTGATGAGGGGGAGGTGAAATTAAGCCCACTCCGGGTGTCGAATGACGGGTCTCAGCGATCCACGGCCAAACCTTGGGTCCAGGTAATTGTCCTCCCTCCCCAGGTTTGGCTCCTTGGGCCATTTTGATCTGAATGTCATCTGAGTTCACCAAGTACTCAGAGGTAACTCCAAAGCGTCCTGAAGCCACTTGTTTGATCGATGACCGGCGCGAATCGCCGTTGGCGTCCGGTGTGAAGCGTTTGGGGTCCTCGCCCCCTTCTCCGGTGTTGGATTTACCTCCGAGACGGTTCATGGCGATGGCTAGCGTTTCGTGGGCCTCCGCAGAGATGGATCCGTAACTCATAGCGCCCGTTGAAAATCTTTTCACTATTTCACTAACAGGTTCCACTTCTTCGATTGGTATCGGGCCGCGTTCCGAAGGGGCAAGGTTGAAGAGTCCTCTGAGTGTCGCCAGCTCCTCAGATTGGTCGTCTACGAGCTGGGTGTACTCCTTGAATATTTCGTATTTACCTGTACGGGTGGAGTGCTGAAGTTTGTAAACCGTCTCAGGATTAAATAAGTGGTACTCACCTTCGCGTCGCCATTGGTATTCGCCACCCGCCCAAAGGTCTCTGTGGGCAACATCCTCTGGGTTTTCTAGATAAGCGAATCGATGACGGGCCTCTACTTCTTTAGCGATGACATCTAGATTTGCTCCGCCTAGTTTGGAAGTTGTCCCGGTGAAGTAATCGTCTATCACTTCGGTAGAAAGTCCAACGCACTCGAAAACCTGTGCTCCCGTATAGCTCGCGACAGTTGAGATGCCCATCTTAGACATGATCTTCAGCACGCCTTTAGAGCAGGCCTTTATGTAGTTCCTCACGGCTGTCTTGTTATCGACTTCAGCTATTGCTCCCTCCTCAATCAGGTCTTCGATTGACTCGATAGCAAGGTAGGGGTTGACTGCTCCAGCTCCGTACCCAAGTAGTAATGCCATGTGGTGAACCTCGCGAGCATCGCCACACTCAATGACCAGGCCGACTTCGGTGCGAGTTCGATTACGAACTAGATGGTGATGAACGGCTCCCGTTAGTAGCAAAGACGGGATAGGAGCATGCGTCTCGTTGCTGTACCTGTCTGACAGGACAATTATCTTCGCTCCGTTACTTATCGCTTCAGATATCTCTTTCTGGATCTCTTGGAGTGCTCTCTGTATCCCTGCCCCTCCTTCTGCCACTGGGTACAAGCCATCGATGGCAAAGGACTTGAATTGAGGGTGATCGCCCTTTTCGTTTAGGTAGAGAAGTTTGGCGAGGTCTTCGTTAGAGATGACTGGGCGTGGCAAGACTATTTGGCGACAAGAATCCGGACCGGGTTTCAGTAAGTTGCCTTCTGGGCCGATAGATGAAGAGGTCGAAGTTACAAGCTCTTCTCTTATTGCATCTAGTGGCGGGTTGGTGACTTGAGCAAACAGTTGGGCGAAATAGTCGAAGAGTATTCGCGGTCTCTTAGATAAAGCGGCTATCGGGGTATCGGTGCCCATTGAACCAATTGGTTCGGTTCCGGTTCGAGCCATTGGTGAAAGCAGGATTTTCAGTTCTTCTTCTGTGTACCCAAATGTTCTTTGGCGCTTCACGACCGACGAATGTTGCGGGGTTAACAGAAAGCGGTCTGGGAGATCGTCCAGGTGAACCAGACCCTCTTGGAGCCAGTCTTCGTAGGGGTGTTCTCCAGCGAGCGTGCTTTTGATTTCTTCATCGCCAACGATCCGGCCTTCCGTCGTGTCAACGAGGAACATTTTTCCGGGTTGCAATCGGCCCTTCTGGATTACTTTGGTCTGGTCAAGATCAAGTACACCGACTTCTGATGCCACCACAACGAGGCCATCATCTGTGACCCAGAATCTCGATGGACGAAGACCATTGCGGTCAAGGACAGCGCCGATCACGCTTCCATCTGTGAACGCGATTGATGCTGGCCCGTCCCACGGCTCCATTAAAGAAGCATGGAATTCGTAGAAATCCCTCTTCCATTGAGGTAACCGTTCATGATTTTCCCAGGCTTCAGGAATCATCATGAGGACGGCGTGTGGGAGGGTTCTGCCGCCAAGATAAAGCAATTCGAGCGCCTCGTCGAAGCTCGCTGTATCTGAAGCGCCTTTGGTCATAATCGGTAATGCTCGGTCTAAGGCATCACCGAAGACCTCATTAGCAAGTTTGCTTTCTCGGGCATGCATCCAATTGCGATTACCCATGACAGTGTTGATCTCACCGTTGTGGGCAACAAGTCGGTATGGGTGGGCAAGAGGCCAAGATGGGAAGGTGTTCGTGCTGAATCGTGAATGAACTAGAGCTAAGGCACTGGTCAGTCGTGGATCTGTTAGGTCAGGAAAGAAAGCTGATAGCTGTTCACAGGTCAGCATGCCTTTGTAGACGAAGGTGCGACAAGAAAGGGAAGGGAAATAAACACCCGGTTCAACCTCGTGTTCAATTCGCTTCCTCAATACGAAGGCGGCCCGCTCTAGTTCTAGGTCTTTCAGGTCTGAACCGTCTTTGCCTGAGAGAAACAGGGTGCGGAAGGTAGGCATAGCGTCGGTGGCGAAAGATCCTAAAGATGAGCTATCAGTAGGAACTTCTCGCCAACCAACTACCGCCAAGCCTTCTTGTTCGGCTAGAGCTTCGATCGCTTCAATGGCTATATCGGGGCTTTCTGAAGGCAGGAAGGCCATGCCTGCTGCGTAATGCCCTAACTGGGGAAGGTCAAAGTCGACAACGGCTCGGAAAAAGGAGTCGGGTGTTTGGATCAGGATGCCTGCGCCGTCCCCGACGTTCTCCTCGGCGCCTGTAGCTCCGCGGTGGTCAAGTTGAAAGAGGCACTTAAGTCCGCGCTGAACCATTTCGTGTGTAGCTCGCCCGTGCATATCGACGACGAAGGCCACACCACACGCATCATGCTCAAACTTAGGGTCGTAGAGACCCTGGGCCGCGGGCAGCCCGAATGTGCTGTGGGTGGTTTCGTGCATGTCTGACGTCCGGAGTGATCGAGCGTTAAGGTTGATGTTCGCTAGTTCGGGACGTCGTTGGCCCAAGTGGAACTCTACTAAAGGCTACCTCACTCTATGGTCAGTCCAAACCTGTGTTGTGAGGTGATCAAGATTCAGTCTGGTGTGTGCGTTTTCTTCTTCCGAAGAAGAAATGCGGCTGCAGATAGACTGCATACTGAGATCCATACGGTTGGGGACTGACTTTCAGCTGTATCGGCGGCGAATCCGGCGACCACTGGTCCTGCGGCTCCTGCGACAGCGAACACGGAGTGTTGTAGCCCCATAAGTAAGCCAAGGTCTTCGGGTTCGAAAGTGTCCTGTGCGTATAGGGCCTGCAATGGAGTTGATGCACCGAGGCTGCTGCCGACCAGGACTCCGTATATTAGGCCGAGCCATAAGTTGCCTCCCAGGATAAAAAGCGAACCGAAAGCGGCCAATAGATAGCTGATTTTGAGTGCAAGAGAGGCTTCGTGTCTCGCAGCTATGGGTATTACTCCAACGCGACCAAAAAGTTGGCTAAAGCCGCGAAATCCGGCGATCCCGGCGGCTGTTCCAAGTGCTAGCCCTTGATCGATCATGATCGGCACTTGGTATACGAGAAGGGTGCTGTAGGAGAAGCCCGCAAACGCGTAGGCGAACAGCATTCTCCTGACTTGAGGTCGATGTATCGATGTACGTAAAGCCTGAAAGGCGCTAGGTGACGGCCCCTGTGTCTCTGTAGAACGACCTTCGCTGGCAAAGTGTGAGGCTTGAAGCGCTCCTGCAAAAGCCACCAAAGCGAAGATTCGAACAGCCGGCCTCCAACCCCACGAGTTGATGATCACTGCTCCGACTGGAAGGTATATAGGGCTGCAGAAGGCACCGATCACGGTCAGAACAGTTATTCGTTGCTCGCGATTTGCAGGCCCGACTCGGCCCGCGATTGCCGTTGATATGTGATAGAAGCCAGTGGTCGCCATGACACCCAAGCCTGTGGCCGTCAAGAATGCGAATATCGCAGCGTTGGAGGCCCAACTGCTGGCCAACAGGGATAGGGAAGCGGCGGCCTGAATGGCGAAAACCAGTCTGCCACCCCATCGATCGAGTAGGCGGCCGGCAAATGAAGCGCCAAAGCCACTTATTAGCTGAGAAGCGGCGAAAACGGTCCCCAAGAAAGTGAGGGACCACCCCAAGTCTTTGTGAATTGGGTCTAGGAGGATCCCGTAGGCATAAAAAGCTGCACCGTAGCAGGTGCATGTCATGACCCCTAGAGAGATGATGGGAGTCCAGCTCTTGATGGGTGCGGGGTCTATGGCCACCTTGACACAATAGGTCCGTTGGCGAGGGGTGCGAAGGGGGAGGCCAACGGATGCATAAATATTCATATATATGAATAATTATGCATTTCAGTTTAATTCATGTACCCTGAACCTCATGTCAAGCAACGCAAGACTTCAAGTGGGCATCGTCGGCGCCTCAGGCTTTACCGGCTCTGAGCTCATGAGGCTTATAGCCGGTCACCCCGAAATGGAACTTGTGGTTGCGACGGGCGACACTCAAGCCGGTTCAAAAGTAAGGGACCTATATCCCAGCCTTGCGGCAGAATACGGAGAGACTGTTTACAGAGAGTACGCAGCTTCTGAGATGGAGGGGCTTGATGCAGTCTTTCTTGGGCTCCCTCATATGGCAAGCCAACCAATTGTGTCAGAACTGTTTAACAAGGTCGGATGCATCCTTGATTTAGGTTCAGATTTCAGACTCAAGGACCCGAGCCTTTATCCGCAATGGTACGGAGTTGAACACTCTGCGCCTGAGCTTCTTGAGCACTTCGTCTATGGCCTACCTGAGGTATATCGCAGCGAACTCAAAGGTGCTCAAGGCATAGCAGTGCCCGGTTGCTATCCGACAGCAGCATCTCTTGCGTTACATCCCTTTGCAGAGGCAGGCAAAATCCAACAAACCGGTGTAATCGTTGATGCCGCCTCGGGTGTCAGTGGGGCTGGAAGAGCAGCAAAGGCCAGCACAACCTTTTCCTCGGTAGATGAGAATTTCAACGCGTACGGTTTACTGACGCACCGTCACACCCCAGAAATCGAACAGGTAAGTGGATGCGAAATTTTGTTCACCCCGCATTTGGCGCCCATGGTCCGCGGAATTTTGGCTACGTGTTACGCCCGCCCAACCGAGGAAAACTTTACGACCGAAGAAGCTTTGGACTTATTGAGGCAGTGCTACAGCGATGAGCCATTTGTTGTAGTAGATGAAAGTTCCCCGTCTACGAAGGCAACAATGGGGGCCAACACGATCCACCTGACAGCCCGCGTCGATGAACGGACTGGATGGCTGCTGGTCATCAGCGCCATAGACAATTTGGTTAAAGGGGCGTCCGGTGGCGCAATTCAGTGCGCCAATATTGCGTTGGGCCTCGACGAGACAGCCGGGTTACCGACCATCGGACTTATGCCTTAGTAGGAGATTGTGATGGATGAAAAGATGCCCCCACTTCGGCTAGTGGGACCGGAGGAAGCCTCCGTTGTTGAACTAGAAGATGCTCAATCTGCGGGCGATCATATGAACAAAGCCGAACTACTGGTCGAAATTCTTCCTTATATCCAGCGATGGAGAGGCAAGGTGGTTGTCATAAAATTTGGTGGGAACGCTATGACAGACCCGTCGCTAGCTCAGCGATTCGCAGAGGATGTTGTCCTTATGCACCAGGTAGGGATATTGCCGCTAGTCGTTCATGGCGGAGGCCCTCAAATTGGTGAGCTCATGGCACGTCTAGGTAAAGAACCTGAGTTCCGGGATGGGCTCAGGGTTACAGATGCTGAGACTCTCGATATTGCGAGGATGGTCTTAGTAGGCAAAGTGAACCGCGAAATTGTCAGCTCGATCAACATTCATGGCCCATTAGCGGTTGGCGTAAGTGGCGAAGATGGAGGCTTGATAACAGCGGCGCCCCGTAATCCAGATCTTGGATTTGTGGGAGACGTCACTTCAGTCGACCCAACCTTGCTAGAAAAGCTTTTTGCAGAGGGCCTTATTCCGGTGATGTCAACCATTGGCGCCGACTCATCCGGGCAGGCTTACAACATCAATGCTGACACTGTCGCAGGTGCGGTTGCGCAAGCAATGAATGCGGAAAAAGTGTTGTATCTAACTGATGTTGAAGGCCTTTACGGTGACATGGCCGACAAAAACTCGTTAATCAGAGAAATCAGCGCCGATGATCTGGATTCCAAGATTCAAACGGCCGAAATAACAGATGGGATGATCCCCAAAGCTGAAGCTTGCGTGAGAGCTGTGAAGAACGGGGTTACGAGTGCGCACCTGGTGGATGGACGAGTCCCACATGTTGCGTTGCTAGAAATTTTCACCGATGCCGGCATCGGGACAATGGTCAGCGACTAGCAGACCTATACAGCACAGCTACTTAGTAAGGAAGATCCGATGATTACTTCAACTGTCGCCGCAGACAAACCAGAGTCTTATCCGCTAATGCCAACGTATGGACTGCCGCCCGTCCAATTCGTTAGAGGGTCCGGCACTGAGCTTTTTGATCGAGACGGCAACCGTTATTTGGATTTTCTTTGCGGGCTAGCAGTGACCTCGTTAGGGCATGCCCATCCCGCCGTGGCTGAAGCCATAGCTGAGCAGGCGCGCACTCTTCTCCATGTATCGAATCTCTACGAAACGGTTCCGGGTCTAGAAGTAGCGGAAACCATTGACCGTCTCCAAGGAGGCGGTGGCCAAGTCTTCTTCTGTAACAGCGGCGCTGAATCGCTCGAAGGCGCAATAAAATTGGCTCGAAGAAATGGCGGTCACGGTAAATACGTCGTAGTCAGCGCCCTCAGATCCTTTCACGGAAGAACTCTCGCCACGCTCCACGCGACAGGCCAGGTTGAAAAACATGAGACTTTTCAACCCCTACCCGAAGGTTTCCGACATGTGCCTTACAACGATTTTGAAGCTTTAGAAGAGGCGATTGACCCGACATGTGCAGCGGTCTTACTAGAGGTTGTGCAAGGTGAAGGTGGCGTCAACGTAGGCGACCGTGAATACCTGGAAAAAGTCCGCGAGCTTTGCGATGAGCGGCAAATGCTGTTGATGTTTGACGAAGTCCAAACTGGCTTTGCTCGAACTGGGGAGTGGTTCGCTTGGCAACACCACTTTGATGCTCAGGGTCGAGTGCGGCCCGATGTGGTGACGATGGCCAAAGCCCTAGGTAATGGAGTCCCCATTGGAGCGATCTGGGCAAAACGGGAGATAGCAGGAGCGTTCCAACCAGGAGATCACGCGACAACTTATGGTGGCCAGCCTCTAGCGACCTCAGCCGCTCGCGCTGTTCTTCGTGTGATGGAATCGATAGACGCGCCGGCACTGGCTCGCTCCGCAGGAGAAGAACTGATGGGCAAGCTTTTAGCGGTTCCTAACGTCTTGGATACCAGAGGACTGGGACTGTTGATAGCCGCTGAGATCGACACCGAAACAGTGGGTATGACCGGTCCGGAAATAGCTCTGGCTTGTCTAAAGGAAGGCCTAGTAGTGAACGGCATAAGTCCTACCGCAATCCGTTTAGCGCCGCCGCTAACAGTGTCGTCTGAAGAAATTGACGAAGCGATGACGAAATTATCGAAAGTCTTGGGCGGAAGCTAATGCGACACTTCCTCGAAATCGATGACCTAACGGTTCAAGAATTAGAACTAGTCCTTGAACTTTCAGCTGCGACAAACCTCCCGAAGTCACTCAACGGCCAAGGCGTAGCGCTAATTTTCGAAAAACCTTCCGGGAGAACAAGAAATTCAATGGAAATGGCTGTTGTCCAGCTGGGTGGACACCCGATGTATATCAAACCCGAAGAACTCGGGATTGACAGTCGAGAAACCGCCGAAGATGTCGTAAGAGTCATGGCTGGCTATCACGCCGTCTTGGCCGCCAGAGTTTTTGATCACGGACGCCTTGAACGGATGGCGGCGGCGAACACCATGCCGGTCGTGAATTTACTCTCGGACCTAGCTCACCCAATGCAGGCTCTAGCTGATCTACTGACTATCGAGCAGGTAATTGGTCTCAAAAAAGTTGGCAAAGTCGCTTATGTAGGTGATGCCAACAACGTTTGGAGGTCCTTGGCCATTGGCTGTTCGATGCTAGGCATACAGACAAGCGTGGCGTCGCCCGCAGGACATGGCCCCAATTTGGGTGATCTGGAACGAGTTCAGGTGGCTGGCGGTTCGATTCAAGTGACAGAGGACCCGGATGAAGCGGTCCAAGGGGCCGATGTTGTCTATACCGATGTGTGGACATCGATGGGCCAAGAAGAGGAGACGTCGCAACGCCTTGATGCTTTTAGTCGTTTCACGGTCAACTCAGATTTGATGGCAGGCGCAAATGCCGGCAGTGTCTTCATGCATTGCCTTCCTGCGCATCGAGGGCAAGAAGTTACCAATGAGGTCATAGAGAGCCCTCAGAGCAAAGTGTTTCTTCAAGCCCATAATCGGATGCACAGTGCTAGAGGACTTTTGTCATGGATTGTCGGCGAGGTGGCGCAGCATGACTAGTAAGTCTCAACGCCAACATGCGATCGAACGGCTCTTAGCTGAACGCTCTGTTGGAGACCATAGCGAACTTGTCGAACTACTCGCTTCAGATGGGATTGAAGCCTCACAGGCCAGTGTGAGCCGTGATCTAGATGAACTTGGAGCGGTGAAGCTGCGGGCAGGCGGCCAAACTGTTTATGCCATTCCCGAGATCGCAACCCAAAGAGCCGTGCCTTTAGAGACCTTGAGACGGGTTTGTGGTGATTGGGTCGTGGGCGCTGAACATTCTCATAATTTAGTTGTTCTTACAACACCCCCAGGTTCTGCTCACGTCGTGGCGTCGGCAATCGATCGAAGTGACAGTTCAGACGTCATAGGCACAGTTGCTGGTGACGACACCATCTTGGTGGTTGCTGCCCCACATACAAGCGGCGAGGCAGTGGCTGAACATTTTCGCGAATTAGCAGGACTTTGAGATTTGTATCTCCACCCACTTACCAAACTTCACTTAGGACTTTCTTATGGCTGATGGAAACACACTTTGGCATGGACGTTTCGAAGGCGACGCCAGCCAAGCTCTGCGCGAGTTGAATGACTCCCTGCCTTTCGATAGGCGGATGTACCGAGAAGACATTGCAGGCTCGCGCGCTCATGCGGAGATGCTTTGCGACGTCGGGTTACTAGAAGCCAGTGAACTACGGGACATTCTTGAAGCTCTTGAAGTTGTCGAAGCTGAGATAGCAGAAGGAACCTTCCAGTGGGCGCAGTCTGATGAAGACATACACACGGCAGTAGAGAGGCGAGCGACTGAGATAACTTCTTCAGCAGCGAAGATTCACACAGGTCGAAGCCGTAATGACCAGGTGGCGAATGACGTTCGGCTAGTAGCGCTAAGTGAGATCGATTCCCTAGCTGAAGTGCTTGGTGCCTTAATTAAGTGTCTGCTGCTTAGAGCAGAAGAAGCGCACGAGAACGGTTGGTATCTCCCCGGGTATACACACCTACAAAGAGCTCAACCTGTCGGACTAGCACACCATTTAGCGGCCTACTGCTGGATGCTGATGCGAGACCTAGAGAGGCTCCAGGAAGCGCGCAGTCGGGCTGATGTTTCTGTGCTTGGAGCAGGCGCTCTTGCTGGCACAGCGCTGCCTATTGACCCACATTTGGTAGCTGAAAAACTTGGGTTCAGCTCGGTCTTCAATAACTCTTTAGACGCAGTGTCTGATCGAGATTTCGTAGCAGACTTGCTTTATTCCTTGAGTGTCGTCGGAGTTCATTTGTCGAGGTTGGGAGAGGAGATCTGCTTGTGGGCTTCTTCAGAGTTCAATTTTGTGGAATTAGATGACGCCTTTTCCACTGGTTCCTCGATGATGCCACAGAAAAAGAATCCTGACATAGCTGAGTTAGCCCGTGGCAAAGCTGGCCGTCTTGTAGGGAACCTCACTGGGTTCTTAGCCACTCAAAAGGGGTTGCCGCTGACCTACAACAAGGACTTACAAGAAGACAAAGAACCTATGTTTGATAGTTGCGACACAGTTCGCCTCACTGCTCTTGCCTTAACAGGAATGATTGAGACCTTGAAGTTTAATTCGACCTCAATGAAAGACAGCGCAGATTCCCCTTACGCTGCGGCCACTGATTTAGCTGACTTTCTCGTTGAGAAAGGAATGCCATTTCGAACGGCGCACTCAGTTGTTGCGGGACTTGTGCGTGAGTCATTAGAGAGCGACGGTGATCTGATGGCTTTGGTCGAAGAGCACGAAGACCTTGGTCCTGAAGCTGGTGAGCTACTCCTTCCGGGCATTGGCTCTCGACGAAACAGCCACGGTGGAGCTGGGTCTGAAGCTGTTGCGGGACAGTTGGAAGCACTTCGAACGCGTGTGGGTAACCTTCGGTGACAGCAGAACCTCGGTGGCGCGAAGCTGAGGATTCCATTCTTTCAGCTGACGATCAGCTGTCTGAAGCGCTCAGTATTGTTCGAAACTTCGTGCCAGTGGAGGACATTCAGGCTGAGGCGCAGCGACAAGTTCTGGAGTTCGCCGCCCATCACCCGGACGTGTTGCATCGCTCCTGTCTCGAAGGGCACTTCACTGGGTCTAGTTGGGTGGTGGACCACGGGGCCTCTAGCGGTGTCATCCTTCTTCACTCGAAGGTAAATCGTTGGCTTCAACCGGGGGGTCATGCCGATGGTGACGGGTTCCTGCAAATGGTTGCTCTGCGGGAGGCAACCGAGGAAACAGGAATAAATGGCTTGAAGGTGTGGGACGAGCCGATTGATATCGATGTCCACGTCATTGAGAAACGATCCTTGTCCGAACCAGCGCATCTTCACCTTGACGTTAGGTACCTCGTAAAAGCGCCCAAGGGAGCGCTCTTTCGAGGTAATCATGAATCGAAGGCCCTCAGGTGGATTGGGCAAGGGGACCTCGAAGACTCGGCTCTTTCCCTAGATGAGAGCACGAAACGTCTGGCTCGGCGCGGATTCACGATTGCTGAACGCCTTCTTGCGTAAAGCTCTTGTAGCTTCTTTTCAATGCGCTACTTGGTGATCCAATTGGAGAACCTGATCTTGCTTGCCTTGGGCTTCATAGCAGGGTGGTTCATTGTGGCAATTGCCTCGCCGCGATTGGTGGTCGCTTCTTTCCCAGCCTGGCTAGTTTCTTCAGCGATAGCGACAGCGCTATTAGCGCTCGGTGGCCGCCTAGTTTTTGACGGCACCATGCAGGCATTCGGTATTGGGCTGATGGCGTCTAGTGTCTCGTCAGCGACATTTCTGCTCTACGAGGTAGTTCGTTGATCGTCCCAGGTAGGTTTTAAACCGTGCGTTCAGGTCCTCTTATTTGGGTTTCGTTAGCTGTGGCCGCCCTTATCGTGCTCTGGGGAATCGGTTCAGTTTTTGCTATAGGGAGAAGCAGGTGGGAAGAGCACGGGAGGCGGCAAATCAACTGGGTCTTAATGATGTTGCTGTTTGGTCCGCTTGCCGTCTTGCTTTTTTATGGCACCGTAAGACAGCATCTGCTTTGGCCCGAGCGCTACGAAAATGTTGATGGTGTAGCGCCGGCAGATCGTTAAGAATGAAAAGTGGCTCCCATAGAGTCGCACTCCTTGGCACACTGTCTTTGTGGATATTCTTTCCGACCTTGAGGCTCGAGGCCTCATCCATGACACTACAGACCGCGAAGCACTTGCGAGTCGACTAGCAGAAGGGCCTATTACCCTTTACTGCGGGTTTGACCCGACGGCAGATAGTTTGCATGTCGGGAACCTGATTGGTCTGTTGACTCTTAGACGCTTCCAGCTGGCTGGGCATTTGCCGATAAGCCTTGCTGGGGGAGCGACGGGAATGGTGGGAGACCCAAGCGGTAGAGACGCAGAGAGAAACCTTCTTGATGACGAGGGTCTAGCTAGAAACCTTGAAGGAATATTGCCCCAGCTCAGGAAGTTCTTGGAGTTTGACGGCGATTCAGCAGCGAAGCTATTAGATAACCGAGCTTGGACTGTCGGTATCGGAATCTTAGATTTTCTTCGAGACATCGGTAAGCACGTGACCGTAAACCAGATGATCGCGAAAGACTCTGTCAAAAGTCGAATGGCTGAAGGTGATGGGATCTCCTACACCGAATTCAGTTACATGATGTTGCAAGGATATGACTACCTGTGGTTAGCCGATAACGAAAACTGTCAGCTCCAAGTTGGAGGCTCCGATCAGTGGGGAAACATCGTTTTAGGTGTTGATTTGATTAGGCGAAAGCTTGGACAATCGGCGCATGCTCTTACTTGGCCCTTGCTGACGAAGCCTGACGGTTCCAAATATGGAAAGACTGCTGGTGGTGAGACGATCTGGCTAAGCCCAAACAAGATGAGTCCATACCGGTTCTATCAGGCGTGGATTAGCGTCGACGATTCAGAAGTTAGAAAGCTCCTTCTTCAGTTGACCTTTTTGCCTGTTGACGATGTGGAAGCATTAGTGGCGGAACACGAATTGAACCCTCAGCTACGGCTGGGTCAGCGCACTTTGGCTAGTGAACTTACTGGAATAGTTCATGGTAAAACTGCAGCCGCTTCCGCGGCCGAGGCTTCAGCAGTGTTGTTTGACCCTGACGTTGATGTTGCGGCGGTTTCTGAAGCGGCATTGGAGTTCATAAGCAGCGAAGTTCCTTCTACCGGTCTGCAAGAACTAGGTAATGGAGTCATTGACCTTTTGGTCGAAAGTGAGCTTTGCCAGAGTCGCAAAGATGCCAAGAGGGCAATAAACGAAGGTGGCATTTACTTGAATGGTCAACGTGTAACTGAAGCTGATTTCGTGCCTTCAGATAGTGACCTGTTGCACAATAAATATCTGCTGTTGAGACGCGGAAAGAAACTTTGGCATCTGATAATCGTCAGTTGAATTGAAAATGCCAATATTTCCCCATTATTCAGGGATCAAAGGTTGGCGCGGCACCTTTACCGCCTGTAGGGTGGCCCTTCGCCTTTAAACGCTGTTAGCGCAGCGCTGACTGGCTTCGACACCTCCGCTTGCCATTAGCTGGCAAACGCGTGTCCACATGCTGCCGCTCTAAGTGGCCGCAGCGCTCCTTGACAACAGAACAGAGGACGATAAACGCCAGTGCGGGCGATCGGCTGTTACTCACGTAACCGCTGATCGAACCACACAATCGTGTCAGGCCACTCGTGGTCATGACACAACGAAATCGTGTCAGGCCACTCATGGCCATGACACAACCATTTAACCGCAGCGTTATCGGATGGCTTGCCAGACGATGATGCTGCAACAATTCCAGCCAGCTGCTGTTACCTGGGGTATTTCCACCCTATAAAAGGTGCAGCAGGGGCTCTTCGATCGTGCCATAAAGACCTTTAGGTAGTTATGGTCAGATCTTGACGGAGAGTTTGATCCTGGCTCAGGACGAACGCTGGCGGCG
>CETH01180329.1_pt1 | contig 140346 bp, 138 predicted proteins | sample 361461 | NCBI WGS metagenome assembly CETH01 (sample SAMEA2622695, study PRJEB7988) | marine metagenome | isolation source: saline water (ENVO:00002010), including | reverse complement strand
GCAGTAATTGATTTACGAGAATTACTACCTTCTCGACATGCACTTGAGGATTTGTATCTGCTGTCGAAGCCAGATCGCCCCCAAAAAAGCTGAAGGATTATACCTTTCAATTAGAAACTTCTCTATTTTTTGTTTCTATCTCTTAATTCTTTTGCTTTTTGCCTATCCCAATCTCTGTTCTTAATTGTATTCCTTTTATCCCTTGTTTTTTTTCCAACTGCAACGGCTATCTCACATTTTATAAGACTATTTTTCCAGATAAGTTTTGTAGGTATACAAGTTTGACCTTTTTGTTGAATTGATCTAAAAATTTCTGCCAATTCTCTTTTGTTTAGTAATAGCTTCTTAGATCTAGTTGGATTCATATCTATATTGCTATTTTTAAGAGGATTTATGTAACATCCAATTAACCAAGCTTCTCCCTCTTTCAATAATACGTATGCTTCTGTTATTTGAGCTTTATTTTCTCTTATGCTTTTGGTTTCCCAGCCTAAAAGTGATAAACCTGCTTCATATGTATTCGTAATTTCAAAATTAAATCTTGCTTTTCTGTTATCTGAAATTAAGTTATTTGACTGTTTTTTTTGTTTTACCACGTTTAAAGTATAAACCTAAAAAAAAGAATTCACATTAACTATGAAATACCATGTAGAGATAAGCAAAACATCGATGAGTGGTTTATATTTGCTTTTTCTTCCAATAATAATTTTGTGTTTTTCAGTTTGGTCAACTAACGATATGATCGGTTTTTATTCAGCATTTTTTTTTCAAATCTATATTATTTTATATATATGCATATTTTCTTTTTTTTTATTCCAAAGGAATCTAATAATGGGTTCTGCTTTAGTGTCTAATCTTTTATTTTTAGAATCACTTATTTTCTCATCTATTAGTTTTCCACTAAGTTATTTCTTAAACCCATATACAGGTTTAATTTTTCTATTTAGTTGGGTTTTTATTTTAAGGTTTGTTCTAACCTACTTTAGATCTACTTTAGGAATTGATCGGCTTTCATTAGTTTTCATCAATAGAATATTAATTATGTTATGTATTTGTCTTATGGTAATGTTGGCTTTTTGGTTAAACCCGTACACAGAACCCTTAATTAAATATCTTGAATTTAGAGAGTAGACAATCAATACATGGCACTTGGAAAGGCAGGTGGACCTTCATACTAGCTGCAGCTGGTTCTGCAGTAGGTTTAGGAAATATTTGGAAATTTCCTTATATGGTAGGTGAATATGGCGGGGGTGCTTTTGTTTTAATTTATCTCTTCTGTATTTTATTAATTGGTATTCCCATAATGATAGGAGAGATCTTAATAGGCAGAAGAGGAAGAAGCAGTCCTGCTAACTCTATGTCTTACCTAGCGAAAGAAGCTAAGACCTCTCCTAGTTGGAAGCTATTAGGAATCATGGGGGCTGTAGCTGGATTATTAATTCTTTCTTTTTATGGAGTTGCAGCAGGTTGGTCTTTAGCTTATATATTTCAGAGTTTAGATGGTCCGTCTGCAGAATTCTACTCTTCAGAATTTGAACTTCTTTTAACTGATGAGAAGAGACTGATATTTTTTCATACTACATTTATTCTTATTACCGGATTGATAGTAGCTAGGGGCGTTATAAAAGGTTTGGAGGTTTGGTTAAACAGGCTTATGCCTATTCTTTTCTTAATAGTAATAATATTATGTCTATATGCTACTCAAACTGGAGCCTTCTATGAAGGTTTACAATACCTTTTTTCACCTGACTTCTCAAAAATAACACCCACAGCCTTATTAGCAGCTTTAGGACAGGCATTCTTTACTTTAAGTTTAGGAATGGGAGCAATTATGGCCTATGGAGCCTACATGCCTTCTAATCAAAAAATTACTTCCACGGCTTTAACAGTAGCTCTATTAGATACAACTGTAGCTATTCTAGCTGGAATAGCTATTTTTCCAGTAGTTTTTGCTAATGGATTAGAACCTGCTGCAGGTCCTGGTCTAGTTTTTGTTACTTTACCTTGGGCTTTTGCAAACATGCCCCTTGGATTTCTAGTAGGTAAACTTTTCTTCATTCTTCTTAGTATAGCTGCTTTAAGTTCTGCTGTTTCTTTGTTAGAGCCAGGCGTTGCTTGGATAGTTGAATCTTTAAAGATAAAAAGGTTAACTGCATCTATCCTTTTGGGTCTACTTGCCTGGAGTCTAGGGATTCTCAGCGCTTTATCTTGGGATATTTTGTCTGAGTTTTCACTAATTGGTCAAAGAAATTTCTTTGACTCGATGGATTTTTTATCAAACCAAGTTCTTCTTCCCCTGGGTGGTATTTTTATTGCAGTTTTTGTCGGATGGATAATGCAAAGAAATCATGTAAAAGAAGAACTAGGAGTTTCAGAAAATATATATCTTAATATTTGGTTCTTTTTAGTTAGGTATATATCGCCTGTTTTAGTAAGTCTGGTATTTGTATCAGCTGTTTTTTTTGGAATAGTTACTTAGATTATTCTTTAATCTCTCCTTCCCATCTGAGAAGTTTTTTTTCTTCAAAATAAAGAGTTATTTTCTGCTGGTTGTATATCTTTGATCCTTGTGAAACAGCTGTATAGTAATCCCATCTGTTTGAATTAAATGTATCAGCAATTAAAGGATTGCCCATCACAAATCTTACTTGAGACTCAGTCATTCCGATCTCTAGCTTGTCTAACATTTCTTGATCAACTAAGTTTCCTTGACTAACAACAACTTTATATGCTCTTGGCATACTGCAAGAAAGAGTAAATAGAATTAGGATAAATAGAAAAATATGTTGAAATACCATTTTCATAACTTAAATAGATTAATTTTTGATATTATAAGACCAAAACAGCACCTTCAAAGTGTAATTTTCATTATTTATAGGTAAAAGTTGACTGACGATAGAGATTTAAAGAAAGCAGGCCTTAAGGTAACACTGCCAAGATTAAGAATTCTTGAAATACTCGAGGGTACTTCTAATGATGAAACTAATCATCTTAGCGCTGAAGATATTTATCGAAGACTAGTAGAAGCAGGTGAAGAAGTTGGCCTGGCAACTGTTTACAGAGTTTTAACTCAGTTTGAGCAAGCAGAAATTTGTGTAAAAAGAAACTTTGACGATGGACGCTCTGTATATGAATTAACTCCTAGTAGCCATCATGATCATATGGTCTGTCTAGAAACAGGAAAAATAATAGAATTTGTATCAGATGAAATTGAAGAATTACAGGTTAGAATGGCTTCAGATAGAGGTTATGAAATAGTAGACCATAGTATGGTTCTTTATGTTAAGCCTCTGAAGAAGTAAATTTTTCTTGAATAGATTAAAATTATCCCCATATCTTTTTAGAAATTAGAGGAGTTCAATTTTGACAAATAAGAAAGAAAAATCTAAGGATGAGAATCATAAGGAATCTGAAGAAAATGCAACGGAAAACCATCAAATAGATACTGAGCTAGAAGAAGATATACAGTCTACAGAAGATTTAGACCTAGATTCAGAAATAGAGCAATTAAAAGAAAAACTTCTCAGAGCTCAAGCAGAAGTCCAGAATGTTAGAAGAATAGCTTCTCAAGAAGTTACAAAAGCAAGATTGTATGGAGTAGAGTCTTTAGCAAGAGAGTTTCTAACAGTTGGAGATAACCTGATAAGGGCTTTAGAGTCATGTAATGAAGATCAGCCCATGGGTAGTGTTAAAGAGGGCCTTGAACTTACTCTTAAGAGCTTCGAATCTTCTCTAGGTACCGCCGGTATAGAGTCCATCAATCCAGATGGTGAACTATTTGATCCTCACAAACATGAAGCAATTTCTATTCTAGAAGATGATTCAAAAGAAAATGATTCTGTTTTAGAGGTGGTACAAAAAGGATATTCTATTCTGGATAGGACATTAAGGCCCGCAAAAGTGATTGTTTCAAAAAAAACCAAAAAAAATTAAATTTCCACTTGAAAAACTCTTTATGAGCCCCATACAGCTTATATAGCAGAAATTTTTGGAGAATTTAAATGACAAAAGTAATAGGAATTGACTTAGGAACGACGAATTCTTGTGTTTCTATAATGGAAGGCGAAAAAGCTAAGGTAATAGAAAATTCAGAGGGTAAAAGAACAACACCATCTGTAGTAGCTTATGGAGATGAAATAAAAGTAGGAGACTCAGCAAAAAACCAAGCAGTAACAAACTCTGAAAATACACTTTACGCTATCAAGAGATTGATAGGAAGAAAGCACAGCGATGATGTAGTCAAGAAAGATGCAGATATGGTGCCTTATAAAATTATATCAGCTGATAATGGAGATGCATGGGTTGAAGCAGAGGGAAATAAGTTAGCCCCCCAACAAGTTTCTGCAGAAATACTTAAAAAGATGAAAAAGACAGCTGAAGATTACCTAGGACATGAAGTAAAAGAGGCTGTGATAACTGTACCTGCCTATTTTAATGATTCACAAAGACAAGCTACAAAAGATGCAGGCAAGATTTCTGGTTTAGAAGTTAAAAGAATTATCAATGAACCGACAGCTGCTGCTTTAGCTTATGGCCTTGATAAAGGAAAGGGAGATCAAAAAATAGCAGTTTATGATTTAGGCGGGGGTACTTTTGATGTTTCAATCATCGAAATTGCTGAAATAGATGGTGAACATCAGTTTGAAGTTCTATCTACTAATGGAGATACTTTTTTAGGAGGAGAAGATTTCGATTTAACTTTGATAGAATATCTTGCATCTGAGTTTAAAAAAGAATCTGGGTTGGATCTTCATAATGACTCTGCTGCTTTACAAAGACTTAAAGAAGCTTCTGAAAAGGCTAAGATAGAACTATCGAGTAATCAACAAACTGAAGTTAATCTACCATATATAACTGCAGATTCTTCTGGTGCGAAACATTTTGTGCATAAAATAACCAGAGCTAAGTTAGAGTCTTTAGTAGAAGAGCTAGTCGAAAAAACTATAAAACCTACTGAAATAGCACTCAAAGATGCTGGTCTTGCTCCTTCTGATATAAATGAAGTTATCTTAGTGGGAGGCCAAACTAGAATGCCTTTAGTCCAAGAGAAGGTAAAGAAGTTTTTTGGCAAAGAGGCTAGAAAAGATATTAACCCTGATGAAGCTGTAGCAGTAGGAGCTGCTATTCAAGGAGCTGTATTATCAGGAGATGTAACTGATGTTTTGCTATTGGATGTAACTCCTCTTACCCTAGGAATAGAAACAATGGGAGGTGTAATGACCCCTTTAATAGATAAAAACACCACTATACCTACTAATAAATCTCAAGTTTTTTCTACTGCAGAAGATAATCAGACAGCTGTAACTGTTCATGTCCTTCAAGGAGAAAGAAAGCAAGCTACAGAAAATAAGACCCTAGGCCAATTCAATTTAACAGATATTCCTGCAGCTCCCAGAGGAATGCCCCAAATTGAAGTATCATTTGATTTAGATGCTAACGGTATACTTAATGTATCTGCTAAAGATAAAGCTACTGGCAAAGAACAATCTATCGAGATAAAGGCATCAAGTGGTCTTTCTGATGAAGAAATAGAACAGATGGTTAAAGATGCTGAAGCTCATGCAGAGGATGATAGAAAATTTGAAGATCTTGTTAAGGCAAAGAACATTGGAGAAAATCTTGTACATAGCTGCAAAAAGACTCTTGAAGAAGCAAAAGAAAAAGTTGAAGCTCAAGAGAAAGAATCTATAGAAAAAGGGATCTCTGATCTTGAAGAGGCCTTAAAAAATGATGATAAGGATCAAATTGATGAAAAAGTTAAGATTCTTTCTGAGGCTTCTGCTCCTTTAGCACAAAGGCTTTATGAAGAAGAATCAAAGAAGAATGAGAGTTCTTCACAAGAAGCAAGTGAAACCGAAGATAAAGATGTTGTAGACGCTGATTTTGAAGAAGTAAAAGAAGAGAAGGAACAACAAACATCCTAATTTTAGGATCTCTTTAGATCATTAGAAATACCTACATGTCTAAAAGAGATTATTATGACATTCTTGGAGTTTCTAAGAGTGCTACTGACGACGATATAAAAAAGGCTTTCAGAAAGAAGGCAATGAAATATCATCCAGATAGGAATCCTGATGATCCTAATGCTTCTGTAAAATTTAAGGAAGCATCTGAAGCATTTGAAGTTCTTTCAGATAGATCAAAAAGAAATTCTTATGATCAGTTTGGTCATCAAGGAGTTGACCCGTCAGGATTCTCTGGTGCATCTTCTCAAAATTTTAATGATATCTTCGGAGACATCTTCGGAGATATTTTTGGAGGAGGCGACCCTTTTGGAGGAGGAGATCCTTTTAGGAGGCGCCATAGATCTAATAGAGGGTCTGATCTGCAATATGAAATGACAATATCTCTAGAAGATGCCGTTAAAGGAACAAATGAAAAAATTTCAATTCCTGTATTAGAAAGTTGTTCTCCTTGTAAGGGCACAGGGTCAGAAGGGTCATCACTAAAAACCTGCACAAATTGCCGCGGAGCAGGTCAAGTGAGAACTCAACAAGGTTTCTTTTCAGTTTCACAAACTTGTAGATATTGCTCTGGACGAGGCAGTTTAATAGAAAACCCTTGTAAAGAGTGTAGAGGAGAAGGAAGAGTAGAAAGAAGGAAGACTCTTTCAGTAAAAATACCAGCCGGAGTAGATACAGGTGACAGGATAAGGCTGGCTGGTGAAGGAGAAGGAGGTTTAGATGGGGGTACTTCAGGAGATCTATTTGTCCAAATAAAAGTTTTGTCTCATGATGTTTTTGAAAGGGATGGGAAGCACCTATATTGCGAAGCTCCTATTAGTTTTGGTTCTGCTGCTTTAGGAGGAGAAGTAGAAATACCCACAATAGAAGGTAAGGTAAAAATAAAAATACCTGAAGGAACACAAACGGGTAAACTTTTTAGACTTAAAGGAAAAGGAATTACAGAGATTAGAGGAGGTTCAAGAGGAGATCTTTTATGTAGAGCTATTGTCGAAACACCGCAAAGTCTTAATAAGACTCAGAAAGAATTATTAAGGCAATTTGAGACTTCAACAAAAGGAAAAAAACTACAGAATCCCTTGAGTTATGAGTGGTTTGAAAAGGTAAAATCCTTTTTTGATACAAACTAGTTTTAAAGTATGACAAATCTATTTATATCAGGAATAACAGGAAGAATGGGCAAAGAGTTGGCTAATAGGGCTTTGAATGATAAAGAATTCAAAATCGTAGGCGGTAGCTGCAGTGCAAACGGGAATTTTGTAAATAAAGAAATAGGAACCTTGTTAGGAGTACAAGGACTTGATATAAAGATATCTTCCACTATCCCAAAAAGACATTCTATAGATGTAGTTGTAGATTTCTCTCTTCCTGAAGTATCAATTGCAACAGTTAAAGAAGCAAGTAAACAAAATCTTCCATGTATTATAGGGACAACTGGATTCTCAAAAAAACAAATAACAGAATTTAAGTTACTATCAACTAAAATCCCTATTCTGTTATCGTCAAACACGAGTATAGGGATTTCTTTAATGAAGAAGATGATACTTTCTATAGTAAATGATTTAGGTGCTTTAAATGAAATAGTAATAAAGGAAACACACCATATAAATAAAGTAGATTCACCTTCAGGAACTGCGATTAATCTTAAAGATTTTTTATCTAAAAATGTAAATTCTTTATCTGAGGTGCAAGTTGTAAGCTCAAGGTATGGAGAAGAAATAGGAGAACATACTATTTCATTCATTAAAGATAGTGAATCAATACATATAACTCATAAAGCCTTAAATAGAAATATTTTTGCCGACGGCGCATTGATTTGTGCTTCGTGGATAAAAGATAAAAAACCAGGTTTATACAGTATGGGAGATATTTCTTCTTTTTGAATTAACTCTTTTATGATATAAACACGATTCATTTTGGCTAAAAACCAAATTAATAACGATACACGCATATAAAATTTAAATCTTAGGTGCTGTAGATTGCTCATCTTCAGTAAGTTTTAATAAATGCGGAAGTTTAACCAGGACAATGTAATGTTGTCTCATAATTAGGAGAGCAAATGTCTAAAATAAAGCTTGAAGAAATGTTGAAAGCGGGTGTCCACTTTGGACATCAAACAAAATACTGGAATCCAAAGATGGAGCAATTTATTTTTGGAACAAGAAATAGTACCCACATTATCAACCTAGAACGCACTGTAGAGTTAATTAAACCAGCTCTTTCTTTTATTGAAAGCGTAGCCAAGAAAAATAATAAGATATTGTTTGTGGGAACTAAAAGAACAGCTTCTCAAATTATAAAGGAGGAAGCTATAAGATGTTCCATGCCTTATGTAAATCAGAGGTGGCTTGGAGGAATGCTTACAAACTATAAGACTATCAGGTCCTCAATAACTAGATTAGAAAATCTAGAAAGGCAGAAGGAAGATGGCACTTTCAGTAAGTTAACAAAAAAAGAAGGCCTTAAGATTCAAAGAGATATAGATAGACTACAAAAATCTATTGGAGGAGTTACAGAGATGGGCGGACTACCTGATGCTCTTTTTATAATTGATGTAAACAGAGAATCTATAGCAGTATCAGAGGCTAGTAAAATGGGAATTCCTATAGTCGGAATCGTTGACACAAATTCTAATCCTGAAGGAATTGACTATGTTATACCTGGAAACGATGATTCTATAAGATCTATTACTTTATTTACAGAAGCAGTTGCCGATGCCTGTCTTAAAGGTCTTAAGGCAGCGACTGGGTTGAAACAAGAATCTACTAAAGCAGGCCCTTCAATTGTAAGGAATGTCGAAAAGAACGAATCTGAGAACAAAGAAGAGTCCAAAGAATTACAAGATTCTTTAGAGACAAAAAATAAATCGACAGAAACAACGGAAACATCAGGCCTTAAAGCTAAAAGTAAATCTAGTGATGGTAAAAAGAAGAAACAAGTTCCAGATAAGAAAAAAAAAGAAGCTAACACAAAGGAAGGAAAATGAGTGATATATCTGCATCCTTAGTCAAGGAACTGAGAGAAAAGACAGGTTTGGGCCTAATGGATTGTAAAAAAGCTCTTGAAGAAGTAGATGGGAATATAGAGCTTGCAGTAGAAGAGCTTAGAAAAAGTAGTGGATTGAAAGCAAGTAAGAAGTCTACAAGATCAGCTGCAGATGGCCTTATAGGCGTTAAAAGAAATGGGAATGAGTCTTATATGTTAGAAATTAACTGTGAGACAGACTTTGTAGCCAGAGATGACTCTTTTATTAAATTTGTTGAAGAAGTTTTGAATGAATTTTCTAAAAACCCAAAAAAATCTCTTGAAGAACTTCTTTTAGAAGGGATTGAAGAAAGTAGGCAAAAGCTTGTGCAAAAATTAGGAGAAAATATTGTAGTTCGTAGACTAGCTAAAAGTATAGAAGAGGCAGACATCTCTAACTATTATCTTCATATTAATCAAAAGATAGGAACAATTATTTCCTTAAAGGGAGGAAATGATGAGCTTGCTAAAGATATAGCTATGCATGTAACCGCTACAGATCCTATGGCTATTTCTCCTCAGGATATTCCAGAAGAGATTATAGATAAAGAGAGAGAAATATATATTGCTCAATCGAAGGATAGTGGTAAACCTGAAGATATTGTTGAGAAAATGGTAGATGGAAAGATAAGAAAGTTTCTATCTGAAGTAAGTTTAACTGAACAGGACTTTGTTAAAGATACAAATAAAAAAGTATCAACCCTACTCGAAGAGAATAATGCTAGTATTATTGGATTTACTAGATTTGAAGTTGGAGAGGGAATAGAGGTAGAGAAAGTAGATTTTGCTAATGAAGTAATGTCTCAAATAGAGGGTTAGATGCTTAAAGAAATATTAGAAGATACACAACATGGTATGGAAAAGAGTTTAAATGCTCTAGAAAGTGCTTTTAAAAAGATTAGAACTGGAAGGGCGACTCCTTCCCTTTTAGATAGTATTAAAGTTGATTATTATGAAAAATTGACACCACTTTCTCAGGTAGCAAGTATTTCAGTAGAGGATGCTAAGACTATATCAATAGTTCCATGGGAGAAAGGCATAGTTCAACAAATAGAAAAGGCTATAATGGAATCAGAACTTGGTTTAAACCCAGCTACCTCAGGAAACACTATCAGAGTTATCTTGCCTGATCTTACAGAAGAAACTAGACGCGATTTTATTAAACAGGCAAAAGCTGAAGCAGAGAATACAAAAATTTCTGTTAGAAATATTAGAAGAGACGGCAATTCTCAACTCAAAGATTTCTTAAAGGAGAAAGAAATATCTCAGGATGAAGAAAGACAAGGAGAGGAGTTAATTCAGAAACTTACTGATGAGTACGTTAGTAAAGTAGATTTAGCTCTTGAGGTAAAGGAAAATGATCTCTTAGACTTTTAAATACTTCTTTATATGGGAAATAAAGAAAACCTAATTGTTCCTAAACATGTTGCCATTATTATGGATGGAAATAATAGATGGGCTCTAAAAAAGAAGCTACCGGGAGTTGATGGTCATAAAATAGGAGTAGAAAGAGCTCAAGAAGCGGTAGAATTTGCTATTGAGCTAGGAATAGAAACTCTAACTCTGTTCGCTTTTAGTAGTGAAAACTGGGGAAGATCAAGCTCAGAAGTTACACTTCTGATGAATTTATTAAATGAAGCTCTTAAAGAACAAGTTCCTAATTTAGTAAAAAATTCAGTACAACTTAAATTTATTGGTGATTTATCTAAGTTCGACGAATTACTATTAAAGGAAATGAAAGAATCAGAAAAAAAAACTTATTGTGAGAATAGTTCGAAAAAACTAGATTTAGTAATAGCAGCAAGTTATGGCGGTAGATGGGACATATTGCAGGCAGTAAACAAAATTATCGAAGAAAAAAAAGAGGCTTTAACTGAACCAGAATTCGCTTTATATTTATCAACAGCAGGTTTTACTGACCCTGATTTATGTATAAGGACAGGATTAGAGACAAGGATTAGCAATTTCTTGCTTTGGCAATTTGCCTACTGTGAGCTATATTTTCCAGAGATACTTTGGCCAGACTTTGACCGTTCAGAATTTATAAAAGCAATCGAAGAATATTCTAAAAGAACTAGAAGGTTTGGAGATAGATCTAATTTCCAAGAAACAAATGAAACGACTAGTTAGTGGATTAATCCTAATTTCTCTATTGATCATAGGGATAGGAACTTTAGAAGATAAGAATCTAGATATTTTACTGTTATTAATTATTTTTGTTTCTATTAGTGAACTATTAAATGCAAGATTTTCTCTAATTTTATCTTTATTAATATCTACTGTTTTTTGTTTAATTCTTTGGCTACTTTCCCTTGAGACCTTTTATAATTTTTTATTCTTTTTATTTTTAGCGTTCTGGGGGCTTCTTTTTCTTTTAGTAATAGGATTTCCTGCAAGTAAATCTCTAGTTTTAAACAGTTTTTTTTGGGTTTTTAGTGCATTCCTTATTCACTTATTCTTTTATATATCCTTAAGTATTTTAATCAATAATGATGGTGCAATATTTAAAGGCTTGGGTTCTGAAGCAGATTTATCACTAAGCACTGAATGGTCAAATAGATTAACCCTGATTCTAATTATTTCTGTGAGTGCTTTAATGGATACTTTGGCTTTTTATGGAGGAAAAAAATATGGAACTAACAAACTTCTTCCCAATATAAGTCCAAATAAAACTAAAGAAGGCTTCTTGATTGCCATGTTGACGACCCCTTTAATCTTGTTAATACCTATTTCTTTAATTATTCAAAGTAATATTTTTGGTTTATTCTTGGTATTAGTGGTCTCTTGCTTCATGGCTGTTTTAGGCGATTCGGTTGCAAGTTTATTTAAAAGAGCTACAGGGATTAAAGATTTCTCAAATTTAATTCCAGGCCATGGAGGTTTTTTAGATAGATTAGACAGTCATTTAGCAGTATTTCCTTTATTTGTTTTCTTAATTTCTTATTTAGGTCGATAAAGAATATGCAAATTGCAATCTTAGGTTCTACAGGTTCTATAGGGAAGTCTACTCTCGAAGTAGTTAGACAAAATCATGAAGACTTAAAGATAGTTCTTCTTTCTGCTAATAAAAGTACAGAACTACTGTTAAATCAATGTTTAGAATTTAAGCCTAAATATGTATATATAGAAGACGATGACTCAAAAATAAGACTACGGAAAGAGCTAGAAGAAAAAAAAACTGAGACTCAATTTATTGGCAAGTATGAAGACTTAGAGTCTTTGATTCTTGCAAACGAATTTGAGACTATAGTTGCCGCTACAGTTGGTATAGCAGGCTTAAGGCCTGTTGTTGCAGGTGTATCAAGTGGAAAAAGAATCCTTCTCGCGAATAAAGAATCATATGTTGTTGCTGGAGAATATCTTAATAATTTGTGTTCAAAATATGGATCTGAGATATTCCCATTAGATAGCGAACATAGTGCTATTTTTCAGTGCTTAAATGGAAATAATCAAACACAAGATGTTTCTAGAATTATTTTAACAGGATCTGGAGGCCCTTTCCTAAAAGAAGCTAAAGATAAGCTCCAAGATGTAAGCATAGAACAAGCTCTCGCTCATCCAGTATGGAAAATGGGAAAGAAAATATCTATAGATTCTGCCACTATGATGAATAAGGGTTTAGAGATCATTGAGGCGTACTGGTTATTTGGAGAAAAGAATATAGAAGTTCTAATTCATCCAGAAGGGATAATTCATTCTATGGTCGAATATAAAGATATGTCTGTTATTGCTCAACTTTCTGAACCAGATATGAAGATACCAATATCTTTTGGATTGGGTTACCCAAAAAGAATTGATTCTGGCTCTTCAAGGTTAGAACTTACTAAAATAGGTGCTCTTAATTTTTTTCAACCAGACTATGATAAGTTTCCTTGTTTAGGGATAGCTCAAGAAACTCTTAAGGTTGGAGGAAGTTCTTTTACAAACTTAAATGCTTCTAATGAAGTTTGTGTAGACGCATTTTTAAATAATAAAATAGGCTTCACCGATATACCTAAAATTATTTCTAAAATTCTGGATAAAATTGAAGTTTTTCCTGTCAAATCAATAGAAGATGTATTTGAAGCTGATAAGGTAGCAAGAAAATTAACTTCTGATTTAATTATAAAAATGTGATGGAAATTGTTGTAAATTCATTAACTATAGTTCTTTCTACAATTCTATTGATATTGATAATAGTAGGGATACATGAAATGGGGCATTATTTAGCTGCAAGATTTTTTTCCATACATGTAATCCGTTTTAAAATCGGTTTTGGTAAAACTTTACTCAAGTTTATAAATAGAAATGGTTGTGAATTCTCCATTGGTTTAATACCTTTAGGAGGATATGTTCAAATGCTCGGTGAAAATGAATCGGTAGGGGTGGATATTTATCAAGAAAAATCTAACCTAGAATCAGAATCAAAATCAATAAGTTACATGCAAGCTTCGCTTGGTCAAAGAGCGATAGTAACTGCAGCAGGTCCATTTGCTAATTTTGTATTAGCAATTTTTGTGTACTTTATTATTTCTTTAATAGGAGTTAACCAATTAGCACCAATTGTAGGGAATATTGAAAAGGACTCTTATGCTCAAGAAATAGGATTAAATTCTGGAGATCGAATAGTTTCTGTTGATGATAGGTCAATTAAAAGCTTTAACGATATTAACTTAGCTTTAGTATCGCGTATTGGAGATTCTGGAAAAATAAAATTCTCTTTTGAAGACCAAGAATCAGGTAGCTATAGTATTAAAGAAGTTTTAATAGATGATTGGCTTAAAGATTCTGATCAGTCAAACCCTTTACTGTCTTTTGGTATATCTCCTTTTATACCACCAATTATAAGCAGTTTGGACCCATCTGGGCCTGCTTTTAAGGCAGGGTTTAAAGAAGGCGACGTAGTCTCGGAAATAGATGAACAAACAATTTATACATGGACTGATCTTGCAGATTATATTTCTAAACGACCAAATACTTACTTAACCTTTAAGGTATTAAGTGGAGGCCAAGAAAAGACTCTTGAGTTAGTTTCTTCATATAGTGTTTTAGATGATGGAAGTGAAATAGGAAGAATAGGTATAGCAAGAGTTTCAAGGTTTGAAGACTTCCCTTCTGAACTAACCGTTTTCAATAGACTTGGTCCCTTTGAAGCAATTTATGATGCCATTATCCAAACTTATAAATATTCTATTTTAATCATAGAGTCTATTGGGAAAATGATTTCAGGAAAGGTTTCAACAGATAATTTAGGTGGGCCTATACAAATTTCTGTACTTGCAGGTTCTGCTGCAAAGTCAGGAATTATTTCCTTTCTCTCTATTATTGCTTTGCTGAGTATTAATTTAGGCCTGATTAATCTATTACCTATTCCAATTTTAGATGGAGGACAACTCACTATGATTGCTATAGAGAAAATAAAAGGATCACCTATTTCCGAGTCTTTTTTAGAGTATTCAGCTAGAATTGGGATATTTTTTATATTGTGTTTAATGTTCTTTGCTATCTTTAATGATATTTTGAGGATTTTTTGATGCCTGTCATAAAAGTTTTTTTAAAAATTTCCCTACCCATTTTTTTGCTTGGGTTGATACCTTTTTATTCAGTGTCTTTATCTTCAGAGGAATGGGTTGTACAAGATATTAGGATAAGTGGTTTACAGAGGGTTTCTGCAGGAAGTGTTTTTAATATTATGCCAATATCTGTAGGAGATAATGTAGATAGTTATGACCTACAAGACACTGCAAAATCTATTTTTGGAACTGGTCAATTTGATGATATACAACTAGGAAGAGAAGGTAATACTTTAATTATTAGTGTAATTGAAAGACCATCTATTGCCTCAATAGAGTTGGACGGAAACAAAGCTTTAAAGTCTGAAGATTTACTTAAGGGTTTAAGGGATGCTGGATTATCTGAAGGCCAAGTCTTTAAGCGGTCAATTCTTAATGGTCTGTCTCTTGAGATTCAAAGGCAGTATGTATCGCAGGGCAGATATGGAGCAAGAGTAGATGTAGAAACTATTTCTAAACCAAGAAATAGAGTAGCGCTTGATATAACCATTGAAGAAGGAGAGGTAGCAGTTATTGAAAACATAAATGTTGTAGGCAATAACTCTTTTTTGGATGAAGAGGTTCTAAAAGATTTTGAGCTTAAGACAGGAGGTTGGCTTTCTTTTTTTACAAATGACAATAGATATTCTAAAGAAAAACTAAAAGGTGATTTAGAAACACTAGAATCTTTTTACAAAGATAAAGGTTACGTAGAATATAGATTGGATAGTTCTTTAGTTACCATTACCTCTGATAAGAAATCAGTCTTTATTACTTTGAATGTGCAAGAAGGAAAAACCTATCAGGTTGAGGAAATAAATATTGTTGGGGACTTACCTATTGAAGAAAATATTCTTAAAGATTTAGTATTGATTAAAAAGGGTGATACTTATAACCAGTACTTGGTAACTCAGACTGAAGAAATCTTTAAGAATATTTTAGGAAATGAAGGCTATAGTTTTGCAGAGATCAGGGGTGTTCCTGAAGTAAATGAAGAAAACGGTAAGACAGATTTAACTTTTTATGTAGATCCACAACAAAGAACCTATGTTAGGAGAATAGTCTTTGTAGGCAACAAAAGAACTCATGATGTAGTTTTAAGAAGAGAAATGAGACAGATGGAAGGTGCGTGGGCTTCAAATAATTTAATCGAAAATTCTAAATTAAGATTAGAAAGGCTGGGATTCTTTAAGGAAGTAGAAATAGAAAAGCTTCCTGTGCCTGGAATAAATGACCAGATAGACGTTGAGTTTAAAGTAGAAGAAGAGTTCTCTGGATCAATAGGGGGAAGTTTGGGTTATGGAGCTTATGGTTTAGTTTTAGGTCTAAATTACAACGAAAATAATTCCTTCGGAACTGGGAAGTCTGTTGGTATAGGTATTAATGATAGTACTTGGCAAAGAAGCTATTCATTTAGTTATGGAGATCCATATTTCACTATAGACGGTATAAGTAGGGGATATAGTGCTTATTTTAGAGAATCAGATTTTGGTCAATTTAATATAGCTAGCTATACTTCAGATTCTTATGGTCTAGGAATACAATTTGGTTTACCAATAACAGACATAGAAAGGATTGGTTTAAATTTAAATTATGATAATACAAGAATAGATGCTGGTTCTTCTCCTGCTTCACAAATACTTGAATTTACTCAATCAGAAGGTAATGAATTTGAAGTCTTCAAAACGCAGCTTGTTTGGCAGAAAGTAACATTAAATAGGGGTTTATTTCCAACAGCAGGTCAATCACAAACCTTTGCTATTCAGTTTGCAGTGCCAGGTAGTACTTTAACTTATACAAAAGCTTCCTATAGGCACAAATACTTTAGACCCCTAATGGGCGGAAGGTTCGTTTTAGGTATAAGAGGTGAAATAGGAGCATTAGAAGCTTATGGTGACACTGAAGTTGCACCCTTTTTTGAGCATTTTTATTCTGGAGGAATAAGTTCTGTTAGAGGTTTTAAACAGAATACTCTAGGACCTAGAGCTAACCCTTCTCCATATTTTCTTGATCAAGAAGGAAATCCTATATTGGATGAAGAAGGAAACCAGATAGCTAATCCTTACTCTTACTATGATACAAGAAGGTCTATAGGTGGTGCTTACTTATTCGAAGCTGGTATAGATTTCATCTTTAGACTCCCCTTTATCGAAGACCAAAGATCTCTTAGAAGCTCATTCTTTATAGATATGGGTAACGTTTTTGCTAAAGATTGTGGAGATAGAACAATAAATATAAACTGCAGTGAGTTAGACCTAGCTGAATTGAGATATTCGTATGGCATTGGAGTAACATGGATAACTCAACTAGGGCCAATGTCATTAGCTGTTTCATCTCCTACTAATGCTGGACCATTAGATGAAACTGAAACTTTCCAATTTGAAATAGGTACCCAGTTTTAAGTTTATTTTTTTTTTCTACTAAATATGTAAACAAAACTGTAAAATTAACTAAAAATTAGGAATATTTATATGAACTTTAGGAAATTATTACTTTTAGGTGTAATTGCACTTAATCTATCCTTAGGAAATCTTTTTGCTGAAGATTTAGAAATTAACATAGCAACTATAGATGTTCAGGGGGCTTTATTGTCTACTGATGTAGCTAAGAAAGAAATCGAAGAACTTCAAAATTCTAAAGAATGGAAGGAAGTTGCTGAAGAATTGCAGTCTAAAGTTACTGAAGCTAGAGAAATACAAGAAAAAACTCAGAAAGAGGGACCCACTATGTCAGATGAAGAAAAGCAGGATGCGGCTAATTCTTTTCAGTCATTATCTCAAGACATTAATTTTCTTAGAGAAAAACAGTCTAATTTTCAACGTCAAGTTTTTCAGCTAATTTCTCAACAACAAGCAGAAAAGTTTCAAATAATTGTAACTGAACTTATTAGGGCCAAAGGCATAACCCTCCTTCTTGATAGGGGCCAGCAGTCATTACTTCTACATTCAGATCAAAGCTATGATGTCACCGAGGAGGTGATAAAGGCCATGAATGAGAAAGAAGATTAAGGTGTGGCTTCAAGAATAGGTATTTCTTTAAAGGAGCTTGCAGATCTACTTGGAGCTCAATTAGATGGTATTGAAAATAAAGTAGTTTTTACCATAGAATCAATTGATAATGCTGATGAAAATTCTTTAACTTTTCTTGCTAGGGATTCATTCATCTCCAGTTTAGACAAAACCAAAGCAGGGGCAGTGATCCTAAACAAAAGAAATTCAGCTAAATATTCAGGAAATAAGATTATTGGGGAAAATCCTTACGCTTTATATGCTAAAGCATCACAAATCTTTAAAAGACTAAGTGCAGATGAATCTAAATCTGTATCCAGCAATTGTTCAATTTCTTCTGATGTAGATTTTGATAAAACTCTATCTGTAGGAGCCTTTTCTAGCATTAATTCTGGTTCTGTACTAGGTTCAGAAGTCTCTATAGGGTCCGGGGTATCTATAGGCAAAAATGTAACAATAGGTAAAAACACTACTATATATTCAAATGTTTCAATATATGATCATGTCGAGATAGGAGAAAATTGTATTTTACATAGCGGAGTTGTGGTGGGTTCAGATGGATTAGGGTTTGCTAAAGAAAAAGGAGATTGGGTAAAAGTTGAACACCTAGGAAAAGTTATTATTCATGATAATGTTGAAATAGGTTCTAATTCTTGTATAGATAGAGGGTCTGTAGGAGACACAATTATTCATGATAATGTAAAGATTGATAATTTAGTTCATGTTGCCCATAACGTTATAATTGGGGAGGGAACAGCAATAGCAGCAAATAGTGGAATTGCAGGTAGTACAAGAATAGGAAAGAATTGTACCTTAGCTGGCTGTTCTGCCGTTATAGATAATATTGAAATTACTGATGAAGTTCACATAACCGCCAATACCCTCATAACCAAGTCAATAAAGAATAAAGGGGTTTATTCTTCTGGAACACCATTCATGAAAAATAGTGATTGGAAAAAAAATGCTGTCAGATTTAAAAAGTTGAATGAATATATCTCAAAAAAATTATAAGAAATATTATGGAAGTAAAGATTGATATAGAAGAGATTCAGGAATTCTTACCCCACAGATATCCTATGCTTTTAGTTGATAGGGTTGTAGAGATTGAATTAGGATCATATATTAAGGGTATAAAGAATATCACTACTAACGAACCTCACCTTATGGGTCATTTTCCAGGAAAACAGGTCATGCCTGGAGTTTTAATTTTAGAAGCAATGGCTCAATTATCGGGCATTTTAGGCTTTAAAACTATGAACAAAAAACCTGAAGACGGATCAATTTATTATTTTGTAGGGGCAGATAATTTACGCTTTAAAAGACCTGCTATTCCAGGAGACCAATTGATATTGGAATCCAAAGTTTTAACCGATAAGAAAGGTATATGGAAATTTGATTGTAAAGCTACTGTAGAAGGTGATTTTGTATCAAGCGCAACGATTCTCTGTGCTGATAGACCCAAATAAGATTATGCATCATCCTTCAGCAATTATAGATCCAAAAGCAAAGATTGATGAAAATGTTTCTATTGGAGCGTATTCAATAATTGGTCCAAACGTAGAAATTCTTTCTAATTCTATTATTGATTCACATGTAATTCTTAAAGGCCCCACAAAGATAGGAAAGTCTAATCATTTATTTCCTTTTTCTAATATAGGTGACGGCAGTCCCGACAAGAAGTATAAAGACGAACCAACAAAACTCACTATCGGTGATGGAAATATCATTAGAGAAGGTGTAACAATACACAGAGGTACAATTCAGGACAAAGGAGAAACCTTAATAGGTAATAACAACCTTCTTATGGCATACACTCATATAGCTCACGATTGTGTACTCGCAGATGATATTGTAATGACTAATCAAGCTGCATTAGCTGGTTCAGTTGTAGTAGGATCAGGTGCTATTTTAGGGGGTTACGCGATAGTTCACCAATATTGTGAAATAGGAGCCTATAGTTTTTGTGCTATGGGAAGTGCTGTAAATAAAGACATCCCAGCTTTTATAAAAGTTAGAGGCAATCCAGCTAAACCATTTGGTATAAATACAGTGGGAATTAAAAGACTAGGCTTTTCTAAAGATACTATAGAAGCTTTAAGGTCGGCTTATAGAAGTATCTACAGAAAGCAATTTACCACCGATGAAGCTTTGGAAGATATAAAAGAATTAAGAAATAAATTTTCTGAAGTAGATCTTTTCGCTAAATCTATCGAATCCTCAGCAAGAGGAATATCTCGTTAAAATTTTGTCAGAGAAGAAAGTTAAGATAGGAATACTCGTTGGAGAAGATTCAGGTGATCAGCTTGGAGCATATCTGATCTCGGACTTAAAAAAGCTCCTACCCAATCTAGAATTTGTAGGTATCGGAGGTTCAAAAATGTCTAGAGAAGGATTTAAATCCTATTATGATATGAGTGAATTATCTGTAATGGGAATAATAGAGCCTATTCTCAAATTACCGAAACTCCTATTTTTAAGAAACAAAATAAAACGGTACTTACTAGAACAAGATATTAATATGTTTGTTGGAATTGATTCACCCGATTTCAATCTACCAATAGCTAAATACTTAAAAGAAAATATGGGCATAAGAACAATACAATATGTTAGTCCATCTATATGGGCCTGGAGAGAAAATCGTATTACTTCAATAGAAAAATCGGTTGATGATATATTAGCTCTTTTCCCTTTTGAAAAAGAAGCGTATAAAGATAGCCCAGTTCAATTCCATTATGTTGGACACCCTTTAGCTCACTCATTAGAACCTGATACAAAAGACCTTACTTCTTTGCAAGGAGAAATACCTAAGAGGATATTGGCTTTATTGCCGGGAAGTAGAAAGTCAGAGATAAAGAAAATGAGTAAAGTTTTATTCAATTTTGCTAGGAAAATAGAATCTGAGAATAAAGGGTATAGTTTTGTCATGCCTCTTTCTCAGAGGAAACATGCTAAGCTTTTAGATTTACCAAAAGATTTAGATATAGAGATCTCATATGAGAATTCTCAGGAGATTCTAAAAATTGCTGAATATGGAATCATAACTTCAGGAACAGCAAGTTTAGAGGCTTTATTATTAGATACTCCCTCAGTAGTCATCTATAAGACAAATTGGCTAACTTATAAAATTATAAAACCTATGCTAAAAGCAAATTATTTTTCTTTACCTAATTTACTTAATAATGAAGAACTATTACCAGAGTTGTTACAAAATGAGGTTACAGTACAAAATATATATAAATCATTCAAAAATATTGAAGAGAAAGGTTTAGATTTTTACTTAGATAAATTTCAAGAAATAAGAGATAAACTCAAAGCTAATGGTAGAGATAGTGCAGCAAAGATTTTGTATAGGTATCTAGTTGATTGAAGCAGGAGTAGATGAATCAGGTCGTGGTAGCTTAGTTGGGCCAGTAGTAGCTGCTGCAGTTATTTTAGATCCAGCTAAACCTATACCCGGACTAAAGGATTCAAAAAAACTTTCAAAAAACAATTTAAAAATATTAAGACAGGAAATACTTGAGAAATCTTTAGACTATAGTTTGGCAAGTTGTTCTTCTTTGGAGGTAGATTCTACAAACATTCTTTCTGCTAGTCTTAAAGCAATGAGTTTAGCCTTAAGCTCACTAAGAATTGTTCCAGATATAGCCTACATTGATGGTACATTTATACCTGATTCAGATATACATTGTACTGCTATAATTAAAGGCGATAACATCTTTAAAAACATTATGGCTGCTTCTATACTAGCTAAGACAGAAAGAGACAGAATGATGCTAGTTTTAGACAAAAAATATCCAGAATATAATTTTAAGAATAACAAAGGGTATCCTACAAAAGAGCACTTAAAAAATATTAAAGCTTATGGGTCTATTAAAGAGCATCGGAAATCTTTCAAGCCATTAAAGGATCTAATAAGATAAATAGCTCATGCAAGGTATAGATTTCGTTCATCTTCACCTACACTCAGAGTATTCATTGTCTGATGGAATCATAAGAGTTAATGAATTGCTAGAGAAAGCTACAGAAATGGATTATTCAGCTATTGCTTTAACTGATTTATCAAATCTATTTGGATTAATTGAATTCTATCGCACAGCTAGGAATAAGGGTGTAAAACCTATTGTAGGTTCTGAGGTATTTGTTGTTAAGGACATTAATTCAGATCCCGCACCTTTAGTTCTTTTGGTAAAAAATAAAGAAGGATATATAAATTTAACTAAGTTAGTTTCGAAAGCCTATCTAGAAGGTCAGATTAATGGGATTCCTACCATAAGATTTAATTGGCTTAAAAAAAGGTCAAAAGGTTTAATTGCGCTTTCAGGTGGAATAGAAGGGCATATAGGTCAAGCTTTATTAGCTGGAAATACTCAATTGACTGAATCAAGAGTTGATTACTTCAAAGAAATTTTTGGAAGAGACTTTTTTATTGAAATTTATAGGACAGGTAAAGAGAATGAAGAGGAATATATAGATAAGGTCCTCCCAATAGCATTAAAGAAAGAAGTTCCTTTAGTTGCCACTAATAACGTGCGTTTTATAAATAAAATTGATCCTGATCAAAGTCCTTCTGATTTTGAAGCTCATGAAGCTAGAGTTTGCATTCAAAGAGGAGAAACACTAGACGATCCCAGAAGATCAAGAGATTTTGTAGAAGGTCAATACCTGAAAACAAAAGAAGAGATGATAGAAACTTTTTCAGATTTACCTGAAGCTTTACTAAATACTAAATTGATATCCCAAAAATGTAATTTAGATCTTGATTTAGGTAAGTTTTTCTTACCTGATTTTGAGGTACCCGGAGGAAAGACTAGAGAAGAGTTTTTAAAAGAAAGTTCTTTAAAAGGATTAGAAAAAAGATTTGAAGAAATAAATTCTTTAAGTAATTCATATCCAATTAAAGAAAAGGAATATCTTGAAAGACTTGATTATGAGTTGGATATGATATGTAAATTAGATTTTGCGGGTTATTTTTTAATTGTTGCTGATTTTGTTAATTGGGCTCAATTAAACTCTATTCCTGTTGGTCCTGGGAGGGGTTCAGGAGCTGGATCCATTACTGCATTTGCCTTAGGCATAACTTCTATTGATCCTATAAAATATGATTTGCTATTTGAAAGGTTTTTAAATCCCGAAAGAGTGAGTAATCCAGATTTTGATATAGACTTTTGCGTAGAAGGTAGAGATAAAGTACTTGAGTATGTAACTAATAAATATGGAAAAAAGTCAGTAGCTCAAATTAGCACTAGGGGGACAATGGCTGCAAGAGCTGTTTTAAGAGATGTAGTTAGAGTTTTAGGGAAGCCCTATGGTTTTGGAGATAGGTTAGCTAAAGCAATCCCAGATGTATTAAATATTTCTCTTTCTGAAGCCTATAAAGACAAAGACTTTAAAGAGCTAATTAACTCTTCAGAAGAAGCTAAGGAAGTTTTTGATATGGCTCTTAAGCTTGAAGGTCTTTCTAGGAGTGTAGGTACCCACGCAGCTGGAGTTGTTATAGCTCCTACTGCTTTAACTGATTTTACACCTTTAATTTTAGACTCTGAGAAAGGAACAGTTGCTTCTCAATTTGATATGGGTGATGTGGAATCGGCAGGTCTAGTAAAATTTGATTTTCTTGGACTTAAGACATTAACAATTATAGATCAAACTATTAAACGTATAAATTCAAGAAAAAAAACAAAAATATCCATTTCTGAGATTCCTCTAGATGATAATAAAACTTTTAAATTACTTCAAGAAGGTAAGACAACCGGAGTCTTTCAGCTTGAGTCAAGGGGTATGCGGGATTATTTAAAACAATTAAAACCGAATGACTTTGAAGATATAGTAAGCATGAATGCCTTGTATAGACCAGGTGCTTTAGGAATGAATATGGTAGATACTTACATAAAAAGAAAACATAAAGAAGAAGATGTTACCTACGGGCATGAAGCAGTAGAGAGAATTCTTTCTACAACTTATGGAGTCATAGTTTTTCAAGAACAAGTAATGCAAATTGCACAAGAACTTTCTGGATTTTCTCTTGGACAGGCAGACATTTTAAGAAGAGCAATGGGAAAAAAGAAAAAAGAAGAGATGGAAAAATTAAGATCAACTTTCATAGAGGGTGCTAAGGAAAAAAATGTTGAAGAAAACTATGCAGAAAACTTATTTGATCAGATAGAGAAATTTGCTGGTTATGGATTTAATAGATCCCATTCAGTTGGATATGCATTGATTGCTTACCAGACTGCTTGGTTAAAGTCGCATTATCCTTCTGAATTTATGTCGTCTGTACTTTCTTGTGAAATGGACAATACAGATAGGATTCAGGTTTTTGTTGATGATTGTAAGATGTTAAATTTAACTGTAAAGAAACCTGATATAAATACGAGTATCTATGAATTTAAGGATGAAAACGAAAGCACAATTCTATATGGTTTAGGTGCTATAAAAGGAATAGGTAAGTCACTTGTTGAAAGTATAATTACGGAAAGAAACAAAGGATCTTTTTCTAGTTTAATAGATTTTTGTATAAGAGTTGGTTCGAATAAAATAAATTCAAGAATTTTGACAACTCTTATTGGCTCAGGAGCCATGGACGCTATAGGTACTAGAGAAGACCTTTTTAGCCAAATAGATCCTACACTAAGGAAAGCTGAACAAGTTTCAGAAAGAACAGAGAGCAATATGGGAGATTTGTTTGGAGAACATGAAGAAGTTATAGCTATAGATAATCAGGCTAATAAAGAAGAAAAAAGAGATATTTTACTTGCTGAGTGGAATTCTTTAGGCTTTTATCTTGAATCTCACCCTATAGAAAGCAAAAAAGCTGAAGTAAGGAAAATGTGTGGTTTTTTTATATCTGAACTTCATACCGAGATACATCCACAAAGAGTTGCAGGAATGCTTATGCATTTGAATGTAAGACAAGGGAAAAGAGGAAGGTTTGCTTTTGCAACTCTGGACGATTCAACAGGAAGATTAGAAGTTTCTATATGGGCAGAAAATTTTGATAAATATAGGAATTTACTTAAAAAAGGCCAGTTAATAGTAGTGGAAGGTGTTGTAGAAAGAGATAGTTATTCAGATAACCGTTCATTTAAAATGGTAACCAATAGAGTTTTATCATTTGATCAAGCCAGAGCAGAGTACATCAAAGAGATCAAAGTTTCTGTTGATAATGAATTTACCAAAACTGTAGATTTAACTAAAGAGATAATGCCTCTCTTAACAAATAACGGAGGTAATAGGCTAGTCTTTTCCTATTCAACAAAAGAAGCTTCAGGTAATATCAAATTACCTGAAAAATACTCTTTTGAGGTTAATGATATAAATCTAAACAAACTCAAAACAATATGTGGAGAATCGAATGTCGAATTTGTCTATCATTCACGAAATCACGTAAATTAGTTATTATCTTGCCATGATTGATCAGTATTTAGATTTTGAACAACCGATAGCTGAGATAGAGTCAAAAATAATTGAGTTGCAAAATTCAGAGAGTTTGGCTGAAGAACAGGTTAAATCTGAGCTTATAAAGCTAAATGAGTCTGCAGTAAGATTAACTGAAAAAATCTATTCTAAATTAAGTCCCTGGCAACAAGTTCAGGTAGCTCGTCATCCAAGCAGACCTCATTTTGCTGATTATGTTAGAAACATTACTGATTCTTTTGATGAATTACATGGAGATAGAAAGTTCGGAGATGATAGAGCGATTGTTGGAGGAATAGCAACTTTAGGAAATTATAATGTTATGTTAATAGGTCATGAGAAAGGAAGGTCTACAGATGAAAAGATACAGCATAATTTTGGAATGTCTCAGCCTGAAGGGTATAGGAAAGCTTATAGATTGATGAAATTAGCTGAAAGATTCAAATTACCAGTAGTAACTCTTATAGATACGCCAGGAGCTTATCCGGGTATTGAAAGCGAAGAGAGAGGTCAGAGTGAAGCGATAGCTAATAATCTAAGAATGATGTCTTCTTTAGAAACCCCAATAATTGTAAATATTGTAGGAGAAGGTGGTTCTGGGGGCGCTTTAGCATTAGGAGTGGGAGATCATATCTCTATGATGCAGTATGCAACATATTCTGTTGCCTCACCGGAAGCATGCGCTAGCATAGTGTGGAGAGACTCTTCCAGGGCTCCTGAAGCTGCAGAAGCTATGAAATTAAATGCTGAAAATCTTCTAGAAATAAATTTAATTGATGAAATTATTAAAGAACCTCTAGGAGGAGCTCATAGAAATCCTGAACAATCTTCTCATTCCTTGAAGACTTCGATAGTAGATAATCTTGAGAAACTCCTAAATTCTCCAACAGAAAGATTAATTGAAAAGAGATATGATAGGCTTATGAGTTACGGATCAATTTAGATCTTTAAATAGCAGATGGACCTTAACTTAAAGGCTTTAGATAAAATAAATTCTTATGAAAGGGTAGGAGTTGCCTGCTCAGGAGGTTTGGATTCATCAGTATTAATAGATATTCTTTGTCAGAATATAGAAAAATCAAGGATATATCTAATCCATGTTAACCATAAAATTAATAGCTCATCGGATGAGTGGGAAGAATTCTGTAATGCTAAGAGTAAAGATTATGGAATAGAGTTTTTAAGCTTTAGGCTTGAAGAGATAGATAATGTCACTGAAGAATCTTTAAGAAATCTTAGATATAAATCTTTTTCTACCTGGGCAACTTCTAAAGACTTATTATGCACGGCACATCACAAAGATGACAATCTTGAAACAATACTTTTTAGAATCTTTCGAGGTACAGGTATTAGAGGTTTGAAAGGCATCCCAGTATTTAGGTCTGAAGAAAATTTAAATATCTATAGACCTTTATTACAATATACCAGAAAGGATATAGAGAAATACGCTGATCAAAAAAATATTACATGGATTCGAGATGAATCTAACTTGGATACAAAATTTTCTAGGAATTATATAAGAAATGAGATTATTCCATCTTTAAAGATTAAGTGGCCGTCTTTGTCTAAATCTGTTGAATATCTTTCTATGGAGTCTGAAGAGGTAGTAGAATTAATTGATGAGGTTGCCTTTCAAGACCTTATGAAGTGTTCAATCTCAGACAATTGTATTTCAATCAATCAGCTAAGATCTTTTTCTAATCATAGAATAAACAATATAGTGAATTTTTGGATAAAGAAAATTACTGATATTCAAGTTTCTAAGAAATTCCTATATGAAGCTGTTAATGAGATCTTAGATAAGAATAAGCCTGAGATCTCAAAAGAAATTTTTGCAAATAAAAAAAGATTTAGAATTGAGAAATATAGAGAAGATATTTTTTTATTTGAAGACCTATCTCACCAAGAAAAGTTTTTTAAAAGACACTTGGAATGGGCTACAAACAACTCATTAAATCTCCCTACAGGAAATCTGCTGTTTAGAGAAGTAGTTGGAGAAGGAATAGCTTTTAATAAATTAACAAAGCAAATTTGTATAAGTTCACGTACTCAAGATATTAAATGCAAGCCTTATGGAAGAGCTAAGTCTCAAAGATTAAAAAAGATTTTTCAGGAATACGGAGTGCCTTACTGGAAGAGAGATAGACTTCCTTTTATTTATATTAAAGGAAAACTTGCAGCTGTCGGATCTTTATGGGTTTGTGAAGAATTCCATGCTTCCTCGAAAGAAAAAGGTTTAAAGCCTATTTGGAATGATTATTTAGATACGTAATAATTTAATTATTTTTTTCTGCTTCTTCCAGCTCTCTTCTAAGCTCAACATGTTTTTCTTTAGTTAAAGGATACAACCAGGTTAAGAAAAGTGCAGGAACAAAGAATGCAGCACATCCTAGGCAATAATAGATTCTTAAAGCCAGCATTGCCGACTCACTATTTTCTGTACCTGGGATGAACCCCGAAGAGTCTACTAATATAGCTGCGGCCCAAACGGCAACCATTGCCGATACTTTTGCTATCATGCCATTTAAAGCAAAGAAGGTGCCTGCACGTCTTCCTCCAGTCTTTAGAGAATCTAAGTCAACAACGTCAGCAAGCATAGAAGCTGGAAGGAATTGCAGCCCACCAAAGCAGAATCCCTTAAGGAGAAATAAAGCATGAAATTGATTAAAGTCTCCTTTTTCTAGAAAGAAACATAAAAAACTTACTGTTCCTGTTCCAACAAGTGTTATACAGAAAGCTTTATGTTTTCCTATCGTTTTACCTAACCAAAGCCAAAAAGGTATTCCAGCTAAACCCGCAATAAAGTATCTCGCGTAAGAAGCTCCAACAGTTTCAATCCCTATGACGTCTCTTACAAACCATAGAGATAAGGTATTCCTAAAGGATTCCCCCGCAATAACTAAGAATATAATTAATAAAATTCTAACAAGGAGTGGATTTTCTGCTGCATATTTAAGACCGTCAATCAATGGAACTTTCTTTTCTACTGTAGGCATTGGATCTGGTACTCTCCACAGTGCCCATGCAGCAAATAAAGGCAGTAAGAAGATAATACCTAAACCCATACTAGCTAAGATTTGAGACATTTTCCCGGAAGTTGAAAAATCTTGAAATAAGAAAATTGCAGCTAACATTCTTTTTAAAGAATCAGATAAGCTAATGTCTTGACCTGAAACTTCTATAGCGAGAGGAATGAGAGCAGATATTAATAAACCAATCAGCGTCCATCCTTCTCTACCACCAACAACTCTAGATCTTTGATGGTAGTCGGGAGAGATTTCTGCACCCCAGGCTCCGTAAGGAATGCCAATTATTGTTGATCCCAAATACATGAGCATCATCCAAGTAACGAAGTATAAAATCGATACTTCAGTGCCAGGAATGAATAGTTTGTAGATAGCCAGCATCATTAGCGGTACCCCAAGAATGATCCATGGCTTTCTTCTTCCTATAGAAGTTTTTGTAGAATCACCTAATTGTCCTAGGATTGGATCAGTAATTACATCAGTGAATCTTGCAATCAAAAGTATATTTGCAATTATATATAGCGGGATGCCTACTACTTCTGAATAAAAAGGAATTAACCAGATTGCTATAGGATAACCAATCATGGCAAGGGGAGTAGCTAATCCCCCATAAGCTAAAATGGTATTTCTTTTTACTTGTTGCGCTTTGCTCATAAGATAAATTTAAGTCACAATATATTATTAAGCCTTACTTTTATTTAAACAATCTATTTAAACCATAAATTATAGATTCAAGTCCTGCTATAACTGTGTTCTGATGGATACCCACTCCCCATACTGACTTTTCTTTATAAGAAATTTCTGAATAAGCTACAGCTTTAGCATCCGACCCTGAACTAATAGCATGTTGATGATAGTCAGCTATTTTTATTGTTAAGTCCAAGTTTCTACTCAAGGCATCAATTGTTGCATCTATAGGGCCATTCCCCGAACCTTTAATGTTAACCTTCTTGCCGTCTTTCTCAATTAAGATTTGTATCTCATCTTCTTGGATACCATCTTTTGTAGCTCTAGAATTAATATGATGTTCTATAAATTTATATTTACCTTTTTCATCGAAATAAGTTTCTTGGAATATTTTCCAAATATCAGAAGCTGATATCTCTTTTCCAGTTTCATCGGCAATTTTTTGAACAATTTGGCTAAACTCTATTTGTAGTCTTCTTGGCATACTTAGGCCATGATCTTTTTCTAATAAGTAAGCAACCCCTCCCTTGCCTGATTGACTATTGATTCTAATAACGGCTTCGTAATTTCTTCCTACATCTTGTGGATCTATAGGCAGATAGGGTACTTCCCATATCTCTTGGTTGGAGTTTCTCAGCTCTTTCAAACCTTTTTTTATAGCATCTTGATGAGATCCAGAAAAAGCTGTGAAAACTAAGTCTCCAGCGTAAGGATGTCTTGGATGGACAGGAAGTTGATTACAATACTCTGTTTCTCGCATAATTGGGTTTATATCAGAAAAATCTAATCCAGGATCAACACCTTGAGTGAACATATTCAAGGCCAAAGTAACTAAATCTACATTTCCAGTTCTTTCTCCATTACCAAAAAGAGTTCCTTCGATTCTATCAGCACCAGCCATGATCCCAAGTTCAGTAGCTGCCACTGCAGTTCCGCGATCATTGTGAGGGTGAAGACTAATAATTATATTTTCTCTATTCTCTATATTTTTGCAGACCCATTCTATTTGATCTGCATAAATGTTTGGTGAAGACATTTCAACCGTAGCAGGTAAGTTAATTATTGTTTTTTTATCTTTAGAAGGTTCCCAGACTTCATTAACTGCATTGCATACCTCAACAGCATATGAAAGTTCTGTACCTGTAAAACTTTCAGGGCTATATTCAAATATCCAATCTGTATCTGGATATCTTTCAGAATAGTCTCTAACCTCTTTCGCTCCATCTGTAGCTATTCTTTTTACACCCTCTTTATTGCTGTTGAAGACTACACGTCTTTGCAGTGTAGAAGTAGAATTATAAACATGAACAATAGCTCTATGCGATCCCTCTAGAGACTCATATGTTCTTTTTATAAGTTCAGGTCTGGCTTGAGTTAAGGCCTGTATAGTGACGTCTTGGGGAACTAAATTTTCGTTAATTATTTTTCTAACAAAATCAAAATCTGTTTGTGAAGCTGAAGGAAATCCTACTTCAATTTCTTTAAATCCAATATCCACAAGCATTTTAAACATTCTTAATTTTCTACCCTCCCCCATAGGTTCTATTAAAGCTTGATTTCCATCCCTCAAATCAACGCTGCACCAGACAGGAGTATCAGTTATCATCCTCGTTGGCCATTGTCTTTCTTTAAGTTCAATAGGCTTAAAAGCTTTATATTTTTTTATTGATGGATTAATAATTTTTTTCAATTTATTTTCTTTCTAATAAAATATAATTAAACATATTTAAAAAATTGATAAGTTTATTAAAAACCTATAGAACAAGGGTTAATAATCTCGGTAGAGACAAGAAAGGTAGTTTCAGTTTTTTTTGCGGTCTTATTTCAAAAAATAAATACATGAAGAAATAGAATATATATGGGTTTATGCAACGTCAAGAAAACAAAATAAAAAATTAAAATGCAAAAATCAACAAAAAGGATCTTAGACCATTTAGGTTATACTTTTTGGAGATTAAGAACGCCTCAAAAAATTATATCAATTGACCATACTCTTTTCTTTGTTATTCATCCTGAAATATTAATTATTGCAGATTCCACAAGACTTGATAAAGAAACTATAAGAGGTTTTATTTTTTCTTTGTTTAAATCACTTAATATGAATTCTAAGGTCAAAGAAGTAAGCTCAATTGATGATTCTCTAAATTTAATTGCTGACATATCAACTTTATTAGAATTTTCAGAGAAAAAGTATGAAATAGATAAACCGGTAAAGAATTATCTGTCTTTCCCATCAGTAGAGAAAATTTGTGAAAATCCTTCCAATAAACATGAAGTTTATTTAAGACTTAAAGAGTATAAAGAGTGGTGATGTAATGGATATTGATTACAGTTTTATGAAATCTTCAGATCTTGTAGAGGTAAATAGGATTGAATCTCAATCAAATCCATTCCCATGGTCAAAAGAGAACTTTCAAGACTGTCTAAATAGTGGCTATTACTCTTTGGTCCAGAGGCAGAATAAAGAAATTATAGGCTTCTCTATTCAAAGCTTTACATTGGATGAGTCGCATCTTTTAAATATAGGGATTGATGAGAGTAAAAGAAGAAAAGGTTATGGTACAGACTTAATGGAAAAAATTATTCTTACTTGTAAAACTATGAATTCTAAAAGATTGAATTTAGAGGTGAGGGTATCTAATTTTTCTGCTATCTCGTTTTATAAGGAATATGGATTTAAGCAAGTTGGAATGAGAAAGAATTATTATAGGATTAAAAATGGAAAAGAAGACGCACTTTTAATGTCAAAAAAAATTACTACATGGAGAGATATTTTCTCAACTGGATTTTAAAAGTAGTTTAATATCCTTCTCTATTTTTTTTGGATTGATATTTGGTCCATATCTTTTAACTACTGAACCTTCTTTGTTAATTAAAAATTTAGTAAAGTTCCATTTGATGTTTGAAGATCCAAAAATACCTTTCTTTGAGGCTTTCAGGAATTTGTATAAAGGATGCCCATTTTTACCATTTACTTCTATTTTTTTAAATATAGGGAAAGTCACTCCATAGTTAGTAGAACAGAATTCTACGATCTCAGAATCACTCCCTGGTTCTTGACTTCCAAATTGATTGCAGGGAAAAGCTAATATTGAAAAGCCTGAATCTTTATAACTTTTTTGAAGATTTTCCAAATCTTCATACTGTGGAGTAAATCCACATTTACTTGCAGTATTCACAATTAAGGTTACTTTACCTTGATATTCAGCTAGTTCTCTTGCAATGCCCTGTGAGTCTTCACATGCAAATTCAAATACTGATTTATATTCCATATTGTAGTCTCATATTTTGTTTGTATTATAGTGCTAAATTGTTCATTAGGAGAGATTAAATGGAATATAGGAAATTAGGTGATACAGATATAAAGGTTAGCGTTATTTGTCTAGGAACTATGACATATGGAGAACAAAATACCGAGCAAGAAGGCCATGAGCAAATGGATTTTGCTGTTGATCAAGGTGTAAATTTCTTTGACACGGCGGAGTTATATCCAATTCCTCCTAAACCTGATACGCAAGGAAGTACAGAATCAATTATTGGTTCATGGTTTAAAAAAAGGTCTAATAGAGAAAATATAATTTTAGCTACAAAAGTAGCTGGTAGGTCTCCAATGAATTGGTTTAGAGGAGATGAAACAAAGTTAGATAGAGAAAACATTGAGCTTGCTATAGAGGCTAGCCTTAAGAGACTAAATACAGATTACATTGATGTGTATCAGTTACATTGGCCAGATAGGCCTATGGCTATGTTTGGATCTGGTGGAATTGGTTACAAACATATAGAAGCCGAAAGTATAGTAATAGAAAAGACATTACAAGTTCTATCAGATTTAGTGAAAGATGGAAAAATCAGGTATGTTGGGCTCTCTAATGAAACCTCTTGGGGTTTATCGGAATTCTTAAAATATGCAGAGATGCTAAGTTTACCTAAGGTAGTTTCCGTACAAAACGCCTACAATCTTTTGAATAGGACTTATGAAGGCGGTATGTCTGAGTTCTATTACAGATCATCTGTAGGATTGTTAGCGTATTCTCCATTAGCTCAAGGTTATTTAACTGGTAAGTATATTGATGGAGCTAGGCCTGAGGGATCTAGAACAACCTTGTTTGAAAGAGGCCAACGATATGAAGTTGAAGGAGCAAACGAAACTATAAAGGATTATGTAGGGTATGCTAAAGCAATCAATCTTGATCCTGCTGTATTTGCTAATGCTTTTGTTAATTCTAGAGAGTTTGTAACATCAAATATAATAGGAGCAACAAATATAGATCAACTTAAACTAGCCATTAGCAGTAAAGATGTAAAACTATCTGAAGAAGATTTGTCTTTTATAGAGAAATTACACAGAAAGAGCCCAAACTTATGTCCATAAAAGTTTTAGAAAAATTCTCATGGGATTGGAAAACTTATAAGGAATTATCTAAAGATGAGCTCTACAAGATTTTAAGAAAACGCCAACAGATATTTTCTGTAGAACAAGAATCTTGGTATTTAGATGCTGATAACTTAGACCAAGAAAGTTTACATTTATTGTGTATAAGGGAAACTAGATTGGTTGCTTACTTAAGACTATGCCCTCCTAATTTAAAATATGATGAATCGTGTATTGGGAGAGTAGTAGTTGATAGAGAGTTTAGAAAACAAGGACTAGGAAAGCTGATAGTCTTTGAAGCAATAGAGAAGTCTAAGTCTCTATATAAAGATCAAGATATTAAGATTTCAGCACAATTTTATTTAAAAAACTTTTATCAAAATTTTGGATTTAGAAAAGTTAGTGATATATATGATGAAGATGGAATAGATCATATTGAAATGTTATATGAGGTAGATTGAGTTTGTATCTTAGATTTGAAAATAAATTCCTTATATCAGGGTTGATATTAGGAATTTCTTTAGCTTTTATTTCTATAATTGAAAAGAACAATTTCCTTGAAAAGGAAACAGACTGGATAGCAAAGATAGAAGATATAACTATCTCAAGAGCTAAATATGAATCCCAAGTGGAAGGACTTGCATTAGATAAGAGATCTCCTTTAACTAATGAAGATAGGACTTTTGTTCTGGAAAGAATGATCGAAGAAGAGTTATTAATTAAAAGAGCGATAGATTTGGGCATTCTGGAAGACAACCCAATGGCAAGAGGTACCATGGTTCAGCAAATGATAAATATCATAATATCTAGTTCTATAGATGCAGAACCCTCATACGAGGAATTACAAATTTTTTATTCAGATAATATAGGTTTTTTTACAGGCACAAGTAGATTACGCATAAAACAGCTATATTTTTCAGATTCTGGAGATCATGAACTTTCTTCTTATGAAAGAGCTTCTGAAGTATATAAATTGCTTATACAGGGAAAGAAAATCGAAGAAATTAATAATTTAACTAGCCCAACAGCTCTTCTTGTACCGAATTCCCTTTTAACACTCTCAAAAATTAGAGAGTATATTGGCCCTTCTTTAATGCAAATAGCTTCTAAGCTAGAGATTGGAGAATTTACGGAACCACAGCTAGTTCTAGGGGGGTACAAAATTATTGTTTTGTTAGAAAAAGAAATAGTAAACGCACCTAATTTTGATGATATAAAAGAAGTTGTTATCTCTGAATACAAAAAGAGACAAGATGACAAGGCCCTGAGAGATTATCTTGAGAATCTAAAACTTTGGTACGATGTAGAAAGAAATATCTAAACAATGCGATTGAGCTGGTATCTTTTCATTTTACTTTTTTCTTTGTCGATCAATAGTCATCAAAGAAGTGAATCATATTCTAATAACATAATTAAAAATTATGATAGTTTTTATACAATTTCAACCAACTTCACAGTTCAACATTCAGTTTTATACAAATTTGATGAATTTAAGAATATTTCAGATATAAGGGATCTACAGCCTTACGTTTTAGAAAGATTCAGATCTTATGATAATTGCTTAATTACCTCTGATCCGTTAACAGCTAATAACAAAAGTGCTGGTTATGTAAATATTCAGTGGGATTTAAAATGTGAGGGTCTAATTCCCTTCATTAAAAACAATACTTTCTTTGAACAAGACTCAAGCCATACCCACATAGCAACTTTTAAAATAAATGGAAAATCTTACCCAGAAAAGATATTTAGTTTTGATTCAAGAGAATGGTATGAGTCAGGTGATAAAGATAAGAATATTAGAAATTCATCTAGCTCTTCTGTAGTTGATTATATTTGGTTAGGCATTGAGCACATAATTTCAGGATTAGATCACATAGCATTTTTAGCTTCAATTCTATTATTGAGACTTGGCATTAGGAAGACAATTTTTGCCATCACAGGTTTTACAATAGGCCATTCAATTACTTTGATACTTGGATCGTTAAAACTTATTGAACCTTCTTCAGCTTTTGTTGAATCCGCTATAGGATTTTCAATCATGCTAGTCTCTATAGAGGCTATATCTAGAGCTTCAAATCAATATTTATTTTCATTAAATACTTTAATTCTTTTTTGGCTTTTTACATTCTTAATTTACTTAGTTTTTAGTAAAAACTATCATTTAATTGGCCTTTTAGGGTTAAGTGTATTTTCTTTATCTTATGTAGCCCTTCTTTTGAAAAATTCAATGAACTTTACTATCTTAATCACTTCTTTTTTTGGCCTTATTCACGGATTCGGATTTGCAGGAAACCTAAAAGAGATTGGAATTAATGAAGATCGAATACTCCAAGCTTTATTAGGGTTTAATATAGGTGTAGAGATAGGTCAGCTTATAATCTTATTTTTTATGACTATCCTTTGGTTTCTTTTAAAGAGCCTTTTTAGAAGAAATCTTTATTCACTAAGTATAGTTTTTTCTTCCTTTCTAGTTGCTTTAGGCGGATTCTGGTTCTTAGAAAGATTATTTATTAGTTAAATTATTCTAATATTTTCTGCCTGAGGTCCTTTTTCAGTATTTTGTACTTTAAATCTGACTCTGGTACTTTCTTTTAATTTTCTTCTGTCTTCAGGCTTTACAGATCTTAAATGAACAAATAAATCTCCACCTTTATCTCTTATTAGAAATCCATAACCTTTGCTAGGATCGAACCATTTTATACTTCCAGTTTCTCCCCCAAAATTTCTTCTCAGTTTTCTTCCATAGATGAAACTAATTATGGATAGAAAGCCCATACTGAAATATATTAAGAATATCCAAGGATTTAATAAGAATAAAGAAAGATTTCCCGTAGCGATAAAGGTAGACAAAAGAGAATAAATAAGCGCCAATAACGCACTGGTAACTAAAGCACGAAGAAACATAAGTTATTAATTATATGACAGAAATTAGCTGTTTAGTTATTTACCAATAGTTTTCTTACTTCCCGTTGATGTAAATTTATTTGTTCTATCTCTTCAAGCAAAAAGTTTGCTCTTTGCTTTTCTTTTTCCACTAATTCTTTTGGAGCGTTCTTGATAAACTTATTATTGAGTAGCTTATTGTTTAATATTTCGTTTTCCTTTTTTAATTTGTCCATTCTGTTTTTAAGTCTATTTAGTTCTTCATCGGGGTCGATTAATCCTTCAAGCGGTATAAAGATTTTACATTTATCTTGAATAATAATTGAAGAGGGCGGAGGAGAATCATTTTTATCTAAGAATTTAATCTCTTTAATTCCACACAACTCTTCTAGATATAAAGAGAGTTGCTCTATTATTTTTCTATCATTACTAATTTCAGTTCTTATTAAGCACTCAATATTAATAGAGGGCTTAATTTGGAATTCACTCCTGATATTTCTTATCCTAGTAATTAATTTTTTAACAAACTCTATAGAGAGAAAACTATCTTCTAAATTACCATTAATAGTAACTGGAAACTCACTAATCATTATGGACTTAGATTTAATTTTATGTATTTTTAAATAATGTAGCCAGATTTCCTCTGTTATATATGGAATAATTGGATGAGCCATCCTTAGTGTTTTCTCAAATATTTTAATCATAGATAAGAGTATCCTGCCCTTCGCGTCATCATCTACAGCGCTATGAGAAAGTCTTAATTTATTTAGTTCTATGTACCAGTCACAAAATTCATACCAAATGAACTCATATATAGACTTCGTAGCAAGATCGAACCTATATTCATTCAATGCTTTTTCAACTTGGTTTAAGCATAAATTGAACTTATGAGATATCCATTCTTCTATAACATCATCATTTTCTTTATTTGATAAATTAATTTTCTCTAGCTGTATGTCTATAAAGCGAGATGCATTCCATATCTTATTACAGAAATTTCTATAACCCTCTACTCTCTTAATATCAAAGTTTATGTCTCTCGTCCCTGAAGCTAAAGAGCAGAATGTTAATCTTAATGAGTCTGTTCCGTATGCTTTTATCCCATCTGGAAATTCCTTTTTAGTTAACTGAGCTATTTTAGTTTTAAGTTTAGGTTGCATAAGACCTTCTGTTCTTTTTGATATAAGGTCTTCCAAATTTATTCCATCTATAATGTCCAATGGATCAATGGTATTACCTTTAGATTTAGACATTTTTTGGCCTTCTGAATCTCTAATAAGGCCATGAATTAATATTTTCTTAAATGGAATTTCATCAATAAAATGGGTAGTCATCATTATCATTCTTGCAACCCAAAAGAAAATAATATCAAATCCAGTTACCAATACTGAGGTGGGATGATATCTTCCCAGAAATTTACTTTTCTTTGGCCATCCTAATGTAGAAAAGGTCCAGAGAGCTGAAGAAAACCAAGTATCTAAAACATCTTCTTCTTGTTTCAATTTACATGTTTTATCTAAATTATATTTCTTTCTTACATCTTCTTCTGAAGATCCAACAAAAACATTATTCTCGTCGTCATACCAGGCTGGTATCCTATGCCCCCACCAAAGTTGTCTACTTATGCACCAGTCTTGAATATCTCTCATCCAGGAATAATATGTATTTTCCCAATTTTTAGGTATAAATTGAATCTCTTTTTTTTCCACAACTTTAAGAGCTTTTTTTGAAAGACTATCCATTTTCATAAACCACTGTTTGGTAACTATAGGCTCCAAAATAGAACCACTTCTATCTCCTTTCGGAACAGTTACCTTGTAGTCTTCAATTTTATTGACCAATCCTAAAGATTCCATATCGGAAATAACTTCTTTCCTTGCAGCAGAAATAGTAAGGCCTTCATATTTTTTTGGGACATTTTGATTGAGGGTCCCGTCAAGATTAAAAATATTTATAAGCTGAAGGTTATGTCTTTTCCCTATCTCAAAATCATTAAAGTCATGTGCCGGGGTGATTTTTACACACCCTGATCCAAAATTTTTATCAACATAAGCATCTTCAATGATAGGAATTTCTCTATCGGCCAAAGGGAGGGTAACCATTTTTCCAACAAATTTCTTAAATCTTTTATCTTTTGGGTTAATTGCTACAGCGACGTCTCCTAACATGGTTTCTGGTCTTGTGGTAGCAACAGTTAGATTGCCTCCATCCTTAATAGGGTAGTCAAAATGCCATAATTTTCCATTCTCTTCTTCTGAGGTTACTTCTAAATCTGAAAGGGCTGTTTGTAATTTTACGTCCCAATTTACTAATCTTTCTCCCTGGTAAATTAATCCTTCGTCATAAAGAGAAACAAATACTTTTAGAACTGCATTTGATAGGCCTTCATTCATTGTAAAAGCTTCTCTTGACCAGTCAGCTGAAGCCCCTAATCTTCTTAATTGTTTAGTAATTATGCTTCCAGAATTTTCTTTCCAATCCCAAACTTTTTTTTCGAATTTATATCTACCTAACTCTTCCTTTGTTGTACCTTCTATCTCTAGCTGCCTCTCTACGACCATTTGTGTAGCTATACCTGCGTGGTCTACTCCTACCTGCCACAAAACATCAAATCCCTTCATTCTCTTATATCTGATCAAACAGTCCATTAGAGTATTTTGGAATCCATGGCCCATATGTAAGGTACCTGTAACATTAGGAGGAGGTATCATTATGCAGAATGATTCTTTTTTATTATCTGGTTTAGCTTCAAAATAACCGCAATCTTCCCAGTTCTTATAGAGATTCTCTTCTATTAAATTTGGGTCGTAGTTCTTTTTCATATTTCTTTAATAAATCTCGGTTTCATTCCTGATTTTTTATATTCTAACCAGCTTCTTGCTGCTTGTTCTCTATATTTTCCGCTATCCTCAATTACAATTTGGTAGCACGTGTCATAATTGCTTAATCTTTTGGGCACTCCTGGTAAGAAATTAATCAATATTTTGTTAGGTTCTTCTATAAACTTTGTTCCAGGATAACCTATAGAAATGGATTCATTGTCCTCAATTTTATTTATAAGTCCGTGTGCAATTATGAGGAATTTAGGGAATTTCCATAAGAGGACATCTAATTCTTCTGCGGCCTTTAAACTCTCACAATTTATATCTATCTTTTTAGTGCAATTGACTTCATGGTTGCTTGGAAACAATTTTCCTACTAACTCGCAAGATTTAAATAGAGCATCATTTATATTATTCCCTGAAGCTAGAAAAAGAACCTCTGTCATTAAGATTCTTCTATTAAATATTGACTAAGTAAAGGAACAGGGCGGCCAGAAGCACCTTTAGCAGGGCCTTTGAAGTTAGCAGGTCCTGCTATATCAAGATGAGCCCATTTAAGATCTTCTGTAAACCTTGAGAGGAAGCATGCTGCTGTAATTGTTCCAGCCCTTCCTCCTATATTTGCTATATCTGCAAAATTACTATCTAAATCCTTCTGATAAACATCCCAAAGAGGAAGTTGCCATGCTCTATCTGAACTCTTTTGGCCTGCATCGAGGAGTTTTTCTGCCAATGCCTGGTTATTAGCCATAAGACCGCTTGTAGAATATCCTAAAGCAACAATACAAGCCCCTGTTAGCGTCGCTATATCAATAACTGTTTTAGGTTTCCATTTTTTAACATAAGTAAGAGCGTCAGCTAACACAAGCCTTCCTTCGGCATCAGTATTTAAAACCTCTACAGTTAGCCCAGACATAGTTTTTACTACATCTCCAGGTTTTGTAGCCTTGCTACCTGGCATGTTTTCTGCTGCTGCAACTAGACCTATCACATTAATAGGTAATCTTAACTCAGCAACAACTTGCAATGTCCCAATTACTGAAGCAGCCCCAGTCATGTCAAATTTCATTTCATCCATAGCACCACCTGGTTTAAGACTAATACCTCCAGTATCAAAGGTAATACCTTTACCTACTATTGCATAAGGCTGGTCATCCTTCTTACCACCTAAATAATTCAAGGAGATTAGTTTAGATTCTTGTGCACTTCCATTGCCTACAGAAAGTAGACAATCCATACCTAATTTCTTCATCTCTTTTTCTCCAAGAACTTTACAGGCTAAAGATGAATAATTCCTAGCTGCAGCTCTTGAAACCGTCGCTAGATAAGAAGGCGTACAAATATTTCCCGGCAGATTAGCTAAATCTTTAGTTACATTCATTCCTTGACCTATTACATGCCCTTGTTTTATAGCTTTCCTGAGTTTCTTTTCAGATTTTAAAGAAGATAAAGAAATATTTACTTTCTTTAGATAGTTGATTTTTTTGTTTTTCTTATTAATTTTTGCATCATAAGTATAAACTCTACTCTCTAGAGATTTTGCTAAAAGCTGTAAAAATAACTCATCAGAAGATTCATATTTTAGAGCAGGTAAAATAATTGTAACTTGCTTTGCCTTTGACAATGTTGCTGAAGTTACTATCAATTCTATTATTTTTTCTAATTGATCATGAGTCTTTTTTTGAGACCTTTTACCTAGACCGATTAAATAAAGTCTTTCGGCCTTCAATCCTGTAGGTGTGGCGATGTATGTACTTTGACCTAATTTAGCTTCAAATTCTTTTCTTTTATTAAGTTTTTTTAATGTATCACCAGTGTATGTATTTAACTTTGAAGTTAAAGTATCATAATTTTTTTCACTATTTACTCCAAAGATTAGACATTCTGTTGAATGCTTATCTATGTTCGTAATCTCCTTTAAAAAATTAATTGAAAGTCTTTTTTTCATGTTTTATCTCCAGATTTCTTTACTTATTATTTATATTTAAAACTCTCAACATAAAAATCTGTCTAAATGAGAGTATTATTTATACTTATTTCTCTTAAAATAGAATTATATGATTTTAAATCGCTATTTAGTCAACAACGTATTTTCGTACACCCTAGGCCTAAGTTCAATTTTTCTTTTAATAATTGTTTCTTCTAGGTCAATCCAATATTTTGAACAAGTAGCAAAAGGTGAGATTCCTGCTGAAATAGTTTTCTTGGTTATTTTGTATAGGACTCCAGAATTCTTAGAACTAATTTTGCCTTTAAGTTTTTTTACTGCAGTTATATTGTGCTTAGGAAAATTTTCTTCAACTAACGAATTGACCGTATTTAAACAAAATGGTTTTACAGAAAATAGATTAGTGATTTTGTTATTTTTGCCTGCATTATTTATAACTTCATTAACTTTCTTGATTGCCTTTTGGATAACTCCAAATTTAGAAGAAAAAGCAGATCATCTTTTAGACTCTAGATCAAGTATAGATATCTTCTACTCTTATAAGCCTAAAGAATTTTATGGTATTAATGAAAACCTATATTTATATGCAAAAGAAAAAGATAACAATCAATTAAAAAGTATTTTTATCTCTGACAAATCAAATCATGAAGAAGAAGTTATTTTGTTTTCAAAATCCTTAGAGATTCTAGAAGAAAAAAAATTATTTAAGTTAAGAGATGGAATTCAACTTACAACTAGTTCAGATAACGTTCTAGAAGAATTAAGATTTAAAGAAGCAACCTTTCCTATACATTCTCCACAAAATTTAACTAGCGATTTGGTCGCTCTTGAATCTATATATTTGAAAGAATTAGATAGAAAAGTTTCTATCTCAATCTTGCCTTTGTTAACTTTACTTATAGCAGTTTCGTTTTCTCAACTTTCTCAAAGACAGGGGAGGTACTCAAGGCTGGTTCCTTTGTTAATATTTTATTTATTATATTTAAGCCTAATTCTCTTTTTTGCTGCACAAAGCGATACAAATCTTTCCAGTTTTTTTCTACTTCTTATATCTCACTTGTTTGTTATTCTTTTTTCTTTTTTGCTTTTTATTAAAAGGAGACATTCATAATGAGCATAATTCTGGGTGATATAATCGAACAACAGATCTCCAAAAGAGTATTTTTCTCTTTTTGCATATTAGCTCTTATTATTGCTAGTTTAGATTTTGTTTTTATCTTTTTATCTGAGTTATCAGATCTTTCTAATAATTATGGTGTTGTAGATGCATTTATATACTCACTCTACAAGATGCCCTATATAATTACCGGCCTTTTGCCTTATATATGTCTTATTGCTGTATTAGTTGCAATGGGATCATTAATAGAAGATGGAGAGATAATAGGCGCAAGATCTTTAGGCAAATCAAAAAAATCTATAGTTTTTTCAACTCTAAGGCCTATTTTCCTTATATCAATCTTGGGCTTATTATCCTCACAATTTCTTGTTCCTTCGTCATCTCAATATGCTGAAGAAAATAAACTTATTAAATTAGAAAGAATTAATCCAGAGAAGGGTTATTGGATATCTACTGATAACTACATTGGTTATATTTCTGCGGCTCCCTCCACAAATTACTTGCAAGGCATCACGATTTTTAAACTTGATAATGATTTTAATCCTAGAGAAATTTTAAAAGCTGATCATGCTCAAAAAGTGAATAAAGAATGGGTTTTGTACAACATAGACTTCTTGAGTCCTGAGAAGAAGTACATCTCTAAGCTTTTATGGAATGAAGGACCTTCTGAAGGGGACTTAAGCTTAGTTTTATCTCCAAAGTATCTTTCTCTATCAAATCTTTACAAAAGTATTTCTTTAGTAAGTTCTGAATACAGGAAGAACTCTTTAGAGATTGAGTTTCTAAGAAAGATACTTCAACCTATATTTATTTTTTCTTTAGTCTTTTTTGCAAGTATCTTTATTTTTGGCCCAACCAAAGATATGAAATTAGGACAAAGGGTAATATTAGGTGTACTTATAGCATTTTCTTTATCTATATTTCAGAGATTACTTGAGAGCCTAGCACTAGCTTCTTTTCTAAGCCCTATTATTTCTTCTACATTACCTTCTTTGTTAATAGTAACTGGAGCTTTTCTCCTATTTCGTAGATTTACTAATTAGATAAATCTATCAATATAGTATTACTTGCTTTATCGGCCCAGCTTTCTCTCTTTTTATCAAATATTATCCAAATGTATCCTAATCCAAATGGTATAAAGGAAATAAGTGAAACTACACATCTCAATAAACACTGGGAAATAATTAATCTTGAACCATTTTTAGAGACCATCTGAATCTTCCATGCTTGCATACCTATTGTTTGCCCGTTATTCTTCATCCAGAAGTAACAAAAGTATACAGGACCTGAAACTATAAGTATTAACCTCTGTAAAAGTAGGAAGCTTTTAGAATTGCCAGTCTGATCTTCGTTTAATAATACTAGTATTAAGGTAGAGAATAGAGCTATAGAAAGAATCAGTAACAAATCATAAAAAAGAGAAAATAATCTTTTAAAGAAACCTGCTGTATGCATACAGTTTTGTTAATATTGTGATATTTATAAGTTTAACACGAGCAACACTATGAACAACATGACAGATAAATCTTTTATGGGACATCCTAAAGGCCTTATAACTCTTTTTCTTACAGAAATGTGGGAAAGAATGTCATATTATGGAATGCGAGGGCTGTTAGTCCTTTTTATGACAAGGGAAGTTGTTGAAGGAGGTTTAGATTTAGATACAGGTACAGCCATGGCAATTTATGGTGTTTATGGTGCTTCTGTATATTTTTTATGTGTGCCAGGGGGTTGGGTAGCAGACAAAATTTTTGGAGCTCAAAGAACAGTGTTAATAGGTGCAATAATTATTACTTTGGGACATTACATTCTTGCTTTGCCTTTCGATAAAACTTTTTTTCTAGGTCTTGTATTTGTTGCAATAGGAACTGGCTTATTAAAACCTAATATTTCTACAATTGTAGGTCAACTTTATAAGCCTGGCGATATAAGGGTTGATGCCGGCTATACCATCTTTTACATGTCTATAAATATAGGCAGTATGTTAGGTTTTCTTGTGTGCGGCTATCTCGGAGAAAAGGTTGGATGGCATTGGGGGTTTGGAGCAGCTGGAGTTGGAATGACATTTGGAGTAATTCAATATATTTTTACAAAAGCTTCCTTGGGAAAGGCAGGACTGCATCCTACTCTTGAAGAAGGAGAGGACAGTTCAAAGTACTTCTCTATTTTTTCTATTTCTTCAACCTTATTATCTCTTTTAATTATTTCTGCTTTTATAGGTTTGTGGAGTATAGACCCAGAATTATTAAATCAAGTAATAGTATATTTGATACTGTTTGTTGCTATCTTTTATTTTGTATATTTATTTCTATTTGCCGGTTTAAATAAACTAGAGAAAGGTAACATTTCGATGTTATTGTTGTTGTTCATAGGGTCAGTTCTTTTCTGGGCTGGTTTTGATCAAGGAGGCTCTTCACTTAATCTTTTTGCAAAGGATTACACAGATTTGTTTATTTTTGGATGGGAAATGCCAGCTACCTTTCTCCAAGTTGCAAATCCTCTTATGGTAGTCATTTTTGCTCCTTTCTTTGCAGCATTCTGGATAAATTTAGGAAAACGAAATCTAGATTTAGACACACCTCAGAAATTTGCTCTTGGATGCTTCTTAATGGCTATAGGATTCTTTGTAATGATCTTTGGTGTAGAGGTGGCATTAGATAACGAGAAGGCTGGAGTTAAGTGGTTGTTGTTAACTTATCTCTTTCATACATTAGGAGAATTGTGCTTAAGTCCAGTTGGGTTATCAGCCACAGCAAAATATGCTCCTAAAAGATATAAAGGGCAAATGATGGGTATATGGTTTTTATCTTCCTCTTTGGCTGCTGGGCTAGCAGGACTTTTAGCCAGTAAATCATTTGAATCAGGAATATCAAGCATGCCGGCTTTATTTAACCAAATTATATTAGCTTTGATTATAGTAGGAATAATTTTGCTTATTTCAAATAAATTTGTAAAGGCAACAACTAATGTTGAGGAATAAGACTAGTGTTTCTTATAATTATAACCATCCTTTTTATTTGGGAGATTTATTGGACTTATCAAGCTTGTTGGTTAGCTTCAAAGCTTAACCACAAGAAATCGTTCTTATTTTTTTTAACATTTTCTTTACTTGGAATTCCCGAAATAATTTATCTTAATAAGAATAAGAGCTTATTAAGTAAGTAAGTTTTTTAAAATACTCTTATAGATTTTAGATAGCTTTAATAGTTCCTCTATTTTTACTTTTTCATCTATTTTGTGTATCGAATCATTTACTGGACCTAGTTCAACAACCTCAGCGCCTGTAGGAGCAATAAATCTACCATCAGACGTACCTCCATCAGTGGTTTTTTTTGGAGAGGTTCCTATTATCGATTTTACAGAATCTTTTACTGAATTTATTAAGACGCTTTCATTATTTAAAAAGGGGCTTCCACCTTGGACCCATTCAATTTCATAATCTAGTTTTTGTTTATTTAATACTTCCTCTACAGAGTCAATAATTTCTTCTATTGAAGTTGAAGGAGAATACCTGACATTTAAATCTATCGATAGATAACCAGGTATTACATTTAAGGCACCGGTTCCGGAATTGAGATTAGAAATCTGAAGAATACTATCTTGAAATTTTCCAGTTTTATCTTCCCAACTTAATTTAGATAGTTTATTGACAGATTCAGCTGCTAAATGGATTGGGTTCTCTGCTTTGTGAGGATAGGCTATATGCCCTTGAATACCCAAAATTTTAATTTTACATCCTATAGATCCTCTTCTACCTATTTTGATAATATCACCTATCTCTTTATTTGCTGTAGGCTCTCCAACTAAACACCAACTTATTTTTTCTTTTCTCTGATTTAGCTCTTCAACTACTTTTACTACACCATTTACTGCAGGGCCTTCCTCGTCACTTGTAAGTAAAACACCAATCCTTCCTTTAATATCAGGTTCATATTCACTTATAAAATCTTCGATGCAAGTTACAAAAGCAGCAACACTTCCTTTCATATCAGCTGCACCACGACCATACAAGTAACCATCTTTTTCAGAAGGGATAAAAGGATCATTAGACCATTCTGATATTGGACCTGGTGGTACGACATCTGTATGTCCTAAAAAAACAAAAAGAGGCCCACTTTCTCCATAGGTCGCCCATAAATTTTTAACATCACCAAAAGGCATGTGTTCAATCTTGAAATTAATTGATTCTAATCTATTAGCAATAAGTTCTTGGCACCCCTCATCAGAAGGGGTTATTGACTTCCTAGATATCAGTTCTTTAGCTAATTTTAATGTAGGATCCATATAATAAGATTAGTTGTTAGTATGGAGTTCTTTATTCAAAGACACATTTTTTGTATTTGGTTTGCATTGAATAGCACCTGTCAAGGAGTTTCTTATAAAAAGTTGATCATTCTTTCCAGAAAGATCAGAAGCTTTGACAGTTTTGATAATTTTGTTGTTTTCATCAATAACTTCTACCTTTGATCCTGCCGTTAGGTACAAACCAGCTTCGACAATACATCTGTCTCCAAGAGCTATTCCTAAACCTGAATTTGCTCCCAATAAACAATCCTGACCTACAGATATTTTTACATCATTTCCTCCAGATAAGGTTCCCATTGTGCTACTGCCTCCACCGAGATCTGAATTATTCCCTATAACTACACCTGCAGATATTCTGCCTTCTATCATGGAAGGCCCTAGTGTTCCTGCATTAAAATTAACAAACCCTTCGTGCATGATTGTTGTTCCTTCAGATAAGTAAGCACCTAGTCTTACTCTACTAGCATCAGCTATTCTCACCCCACTAGGGATTATGTAGTCGGTTAAACAAGGAAATTTATCTAATGATCTAACATATAAATAATCATATTCTGGTCTTAGCTTTTCAAAATCATCTGGGTTAATAGGCCCGTGGTTTGTCCATACAACATTGGGAAGAGCACTAAATATACCTTCTAAATTAATGGTATTGGGTTTAACTAATCTCATTGAAAGAAGATGTAATTTTAGATAAGCGTCTTTAACATCTTTAATAGGAGCATCTGTATTTATCTTATGAACAATTAACTTTTCTCTTTCTTTCAGTATGTGGTTTTCATTTTCTGATATTTTGATAAATTCTGCTGCATCTTTTTTTACTTGTTTATAGACAGAGTCTAAAGATTTAAATTCGTCCGTATTCTCGTTTTTAAATACGATTTTTGTGTAGCGAATAGCCAATATATCTCCATTTAAGCTTATTGAAGCAATGCCTTTGGCTATCAAAGGAAATCTTTTCATTCTTATATTATAAGATTTGGTTTAGTTCAAAGATATATATAAATATTTACAAACTAGTCTTACACCGTCTTGTAGGTATCATTTATTGCAGTTAGGGCTTTCTTAATAATTTCTTCTTCATGAACTATTGCTATCCTAACAAAATCTTTTCCTGGGTTAACCTTTTTATCTTCAACAGCTAGATAAGATCCTGGTAAAACTATCACATTACTTCTTTTATAAAGTTTTTTTGCAAAAATTTGATCATCACAAGGTACTTTTAGCCATAAATAAAATCCTCCTGGAGGCCGACTTACATTTGGCACATCCTTGAGAGCTGAAATAGCAATTTGATATTTTTTATCGTAATACTTTTGGTTTTTTTCTACATGTAAAGAATCTTTCCAAGCCCAAGCACTAGCCATTTGACTTGGAAGTGATAGCGTTACTCCATGATAAGTTCTATACAGTAAAAGGTCATTGATAATTGATTCATTAGCACTAATGAATCCAGATCTCAGGCCAGCTAAATTTGATCTTTTAGATAAACTATGAAAAACAACTACTTTCGAACCTTTACTAGTTATATCACAACATTCGAGAATTCCCACAGGAGGTTTTTTGGAGCTTTCATAAATATCTGTATAACACTCATCGGAACAAACTAGGAAATCATATTTCTCTGCTAAATTGAGCACATGAAGATATTCTTCCTTTTCAAGACAATATCCTGTTGGATTGGAAGGTGAACAAAGGATAAGTAGTTGGCAATTCTTCCAAGTATCTTCAGAAACATCATCAAAATTAGGTTTGAAGTTATTTTCTTCCAAAGAATTTATATAATAAATTGAAGCACCTGCCATAGTGGCAGCCCCTTCATAAATTTTGTAAAAGGGATTTGGGACAATTACAGTAGGATGTTTCTTCGATGTATCTATGGTTGCCTGTATGAATGAAAAAATACCTTCTCTTGACCCAGATAAGGGTAATACGTTTTTATCTGGATCTATTGATTTAATAGAAAATCTTTTTTTTATCCAGTTACAGTAAGACTCTCTTAGGAAATCTTCACCTTTAGATGTTGGGTATTTAGAATACAAATCAGAATGTCTATTCAAAATTTCCAAAGTTTCCTGAGGAGGAAGGTTTTTTGGTTCACCAATATGTAGACCTAAAGTCTCTTTAGTGTCTTTTTCAATAGGTGATAATAGTTCTCTTAAGAAGTAAAAGGGATATTCAGTCAAAGAGTCTAAATTTTTATTCATAGTTTCTAACTGTTTAAAGATGTCTTTATATCATCAATTAAATTCGTCAGCTCTTTCTGCTTTAAATAAGGAGTATTTTCTTTAGAAGTAATACAGAACATGTCCTCTGCACGTTCTCCATAAGTTGCTATTCTAGCTTTTTTAATTAATGCTCCATGGTTAAGAAACACCTGGCAGATAGAAGCTAATAAACCAGGACGATCTGAAGTCTTTATATCCATTTCAGTCCATCTGCGATCCATGTCATGTTTATATTTTATTACTGTGTCTGTTTTAAAGTGTTTAAGATACCCCGGTTGTCTCCTTTTAATAATCTTTGGATTTAGGACATCTTCATCAAGAGCCTCTCCAATCTTTTTAGCTAAAGAATTAGCTATTCTTGAGCCTTTTAAAATAGGTTCACCAGATTGGTTACTAATGGTTATAAAATCTAGACAATAGCCATTTTTCATTCCAAATAATTTTGCATCAACAAAGTTTAAATTTTCAGAATCTAATATACCTATGATAGTAGCAAACACATTAGCTCTGTCTTTGGTATAAATCATTATGCTAGATAGAGTATTTAGATCTTTTGCAATAAACTTAACTAATGTTTTTTCAACTACTTTACTTAAGTATTTAGTATGTAAAATAAGATCTCTAAAGTTAAAATTTTCAAAATAATCAGAGTAGAAATTCTTCCAAATACTCTTAACCTTTATTAAGTTAATATCCTTGCTCTTCGCTAATGTTTTTAAGGCCAAGGCCTTATTTTCTTTTGGAGACAATATAATAGAATCTTTATTTTCAATATAGTTAAGGGTCTTTCTGTATAACGCACTCAATAATGATGAGTTCCAAGAATTCCATAAATTTGGATTTGTTGCACTTACATCTGCCACAGTTAAACAGTATAAATAATTTAATCGTTCTTTACTTTTTACTTCTTTGGCAAAGTTACTAATAGTATTATGATCTGAGAGATCTTCTTTTTGGGAAGTGATAGACATTAGCAAGTGATTGACAACTAACCATTCAACAATTTCTTTATCTTTCTCGTTAAATTTATGTCTTAAACAAAATCTTCTTGCAATAGACTTACCTAAATTTGAATGGTCAGATCCTCGACCTTTTCCAATATCATGGAAGAGACCAGCAATATATAGAATTTCTATTCTTGGAATTTTCTGGATTAATTCTGTAGCTAAAGGGTATATGTCTAAGGATTTCTTTAGAATCATTCTTCTCATATTTCTAAGGACTTGTAAGGTATGAGCATCAACAGTATAAATATGAAATAAGTCATATTGCATTTGTCCTGTTATTCTTCCAAATTCAGGCAAGTATCTTCCTAAGATACCTAGTTTTTTCATATTTTCTAATTGTGTTACAACCAGCCTGTTAGATTTAAGTAATTTTAAAAATAAATTGATGTTCTGAGTATTAGACCTAAAGTTTTTATCAATGAGAATCCTATCTCTTTTTAATAGTCTTAGTGTTTCAGAAGAGATTCCTTTTATATGAAGGTTTTCAGTTAGCTTTAAGAATAAATCTAACATCAATGAAGGGTTTCTTCTAAAACCATTTGTATCAGATAGATTTATAAGGTTATCTCTTACATAAAAATTCTCATCAATAGGCTCTTTTTTCGATACGCTTTTTCTAAAGGCTAATTCTTGAAAAGATTGCAGGGCTGTAGAATTTATTTCTGAAATGTTGAAGGCAGATCTATAATACATTTGCATAAGTTTTTCAGCTGCTAAAGTTGAATTTTTAAAGGAAGGGAATAGTTTATTCCCTATAGAAATTTGATATTCAAATAGTAGCCTATCCTCTTCTCTATTAGCTTCTTGGTGTAATAAATATCTTATAGTCCATAGCCAGTATTTAGACTTATCTAGCTCCTTCTTTTCTTCTATTGTTAATATTTTTTTAGGATCTATTTGAGGTGAGTTTCTATTGCAGTTTTTTATAAGCCAGTTAATTGTATGTATATCCCTTAAGCCTCCAGGTGATGATTTAATATCTGGTTCAAGATTGAATTCAGTGTTGTTAAAGCGACTGTGTCTTTCTAGCTGCTCTTGAATTTTTGCTTTAAAAAAACTTTTATTTCTCCATAAGTTTTTTATTTGAAGCAATTTCAAAAAATTATCTTGAATTTTCTGTCCACCTAGAAGCTTTCTGTGTTCAAGCATGTTTGTCATTGTCTTTATATCTTTCCTAGCTTGATCAAGACTCTCTGCAGTAGTTCTAACACTATGGCCTACTTCCAGTCCAAGGTCCCACAAATTTCCTATAAACTTTTCCACTTTTTTTTGATCAGATTTTTTCAGTGAATCTTGAGACAGAAGCAGCAAATCAATATCTGAATATGGGTGTAATTCCTCCCTTCCATACCCTCCAACTGCAAATAAGCCCAGTCCAGCTATATTGTTTAATTGATATTCTTTGGCAGCACTAATTAATAAGAGATCAATATTTTCAGACCTTTTTTTTAAGAAGTACTCTATTCCTTTAATTTGCCTCCTTTTATCATTTTTGATCCAGGAATTGAATTTATCTGATAATTCAGTGGGACTTTCATTAGTAGAAAAATTATTAATCATAAAAAAACTTAGAAATTCTCATCACTTCGCCTAGTTAAAACCTCTGATCCTTTATCAGTAACTAAGATTGTATGTTCCCATTGAGCAGAGTTTCTTCCATCCCTTGTTTCTACAGTCCATCCATCTTTGAGTGATTTTGTAAACTTGGTCCCTAAATTAATCATAGGTTCAATTGTAAAACACATACCAGACTTTATTTCTATACCTGTATTTGGGATTCCATAATGAAGAATCTGAGGTTCATCATGATAAATTTTTCCTATACCGTGACCACAGTATTCTTCAACAACTGAATAATAGTTCTTTTCAGCTAAAGACTGAATTGCATGACCAATATCTCCTAAAAATGCTCCGGGTTTAACCGCTTCTATTCCTGCATAAAGACATTCTTGGGTAACTTTAACTAGTCTTTCATTGTGTGGTTCACATTTTCCTACTAAAAACATCTTAGATGTATCTCCATGCCACCCATCTTTTATAACAGTTACATCAATATTTAATATATCTCCATCTTTTAATAAACGTTTTTTATCCGGAATACCATGACAAACAACTTGATTTATACTAGTACATAATGTTTTTTCAAAGCCTCTATAGCCAACATTTGCAGGAATGGCGTTCTGAACATTAGTTATAAATTCGTAACAAATAGAATCTAATTCTCCAGTTGATACACCAGGTTTTACCATAGGAGAAATCATTTCAAGAACTTCAGCAGCTAATCTCCCAGCCTCCCTCATTCCTCTGACCTCTGTCTCGTTTTTAATCATAAATTTTAATTTCCTTTTTACATAGACTTTAAAGCCCTTATTTATTATAGTGTGGTTTTAATGCCTATTGGCCTTAAAATACATATAGCGAATCTAGGATGCTCTTCTGGTTCGCTTTTTTTTCGTCTTAATTTTCTATCATTTTTTTAAGGTATGAATAGTAAAAAGGCAATTTTAGCATTACAAGATGGGACAATTTTTGAAGGTAATTCAATAGGAGCAGACGGTTTATGTAATGGTGAAATAGTATTTAACACCTCTATGTCAGGTTATCAAGAAATATTGACTGATCCTTCATATTTTAAACAAATAGTAACTCTAACCTATCCTCATATAGGGAATACTGGAACTAATAATGAAGATAAAGAATCTCTCAAAGTATGGCCATCTGGCTTTGTAATAAGAGATAACTCTATCATTCAAAGTAATTGGAGAAATGAAGAGTCATTAACAGATTTTTTAAAAAAGAATAATATTCCTGGAATATCTGATATAGATACAAGAAAAGTTACCAGAATAATTAGAGAAAAAGGTGCTCAGTCTGCTGCTATATTCAGCGGCGAAGAGTATGTGATAAAAGAAGTCATCAAACATGCAACGAATTTTCCTGGTCTAACTGGCATGGATCTTGCTAAAGAAGTCTCAACCAAGGATATTTATGATTGGAAAGAGACAATCTGGAATGAAGAATCTGAAACAACTAAGTACAAAGTGGTTGCTTTAGATTTTGGAATAAAGAGAAATATTCTAAGATTGTTAGTAAAGAATAGGTGTGAGGTGAAGGTTCTGCCTGCACAATCCTCTTTAGAAGAAATTCTTGAACATAAACCAGACGGAGTATTTCTTTCAAATGGACCTGGAGACCCAGAACCATGCACCTATGCAATAGAGGTTATAAAAAAGATATCTTCTAGAGCTATACCTATGTTTGGGATATGTTTAGGTCATCAACTTATGGCTTTAGCCTTTGGAGCAAAGACAGTAAAAATGAAGTTTGGTCATCATGGAGCAAATCATCCTGTTAAAGAACTGGAATCAGGAAAGGTTTTTGTTACGAGTCAGAACCATGGATTTATGGTAGAAGAAGATTCTCTCCCTGAAAATATTTCTATAACACATAAATCTTTATTTGATAATTCTATTCAAGGTTTAGAATATAAAGATATATTTGCTTTCAGTTTCCAAGGTCATCCAGAAGCTAGTCCCGGTCCTCATGATCTAGATATTTTATTCAAAAAATTTATTCATAACATGGAAGAAGTAAGTGCCGAAAAGATCTGATATTAGTTCAATTCTAATTATTGGTGCAGGACCTATAGTTATTGGGCAAGCTTGCGAGTTTGATTATTCTGGAGCGCAGGCCTGTAAAGCCCTTAAAGAAGATGGTTATAGGGTTATTTTAATTAATTCCAATCCAGCAACAATAATGACTGATCCAACAATGGCAGATTCAACTTATATAGAGCCAATTCATTGGGAGACTATAGAAAAAATTATTGAGAAAGAAAAACCAGATGCTCTTCTTCCTACTATGGGAGGTCAAACAGCTTTAAATGCAGCTTTAGATTTGGATACAAGGGGGATTCTGAAGAAACATAATGTAGAAATGATAGGGGCTACCAAAGAAGCTATAGATAAAGCTGAAGATAGAGAGTTATTTGCAAAATCTATGCGAAATATTGGTTTGAATGTTCCCAAATCAGGATTGGCTCATAATTTAGATGAAGCTTACAAAGTCCTGCAAGGTATTGGTTTTCCATGTGTATTAAGGCCTAACTTCACTATGGGAGGAGCTGGAGGAGGTATAGCTTATAATTTAGAGGAGTTTGAAGATATTTGTAGCCGTGGCCTTGAATTGTCTCCTACTTCAGAAGTTTTTCTAGATAAGTTCCTTGGCGGTTGGAAAGAATACGAGATGGAGGTTGTAAGAGATAAAAATGATAATTGTATTATAGTTTGCAGTATAGAAAATTTAGACCCTATGGGTATTCATACAGGTGATTCAATTACTGTAGCTCCAGCGCAAACTTTAACTGATAAAGAATACCAACTAATGAGAGATGCTTCTATAGCAATTCTTAAAGAAATTGGGGTTGAGACTGGTGGCTCTAATGTCCAATTTACCCTGAATCCTGATGACGGAGAAATGTTAATTATTGAAATGAATCCTCGAGTTTCTAGATCATCAGCCCTTGCCTCTAAAGCAACTGGTTTTCCTATTGCTAAGGTTGCTGCAAAATTAGCTGTAGGCTATACATTAGATGAATTAAAAAACGATATTACAGGAGGAATTATCCCAGCCTCTTTTGAGCCCTCAATTGATTATGTTGTGACAAAGATACCAAGATTTAATTTTGAAAAATTTCCACAAGCAGAACCTGTTTTATCTACTCAAATGAAATCTGTTGGCGAGGTTATGGCTATAGGTCGTACTTTTCAAGAATCACTACAAAAAGCTATCAGGGGATTAGAAACTGGTAAGACAGGTTTGGATGAAATTTTAGTTGGTGATATAGACCTAGATTTTTTAAAAAGAGAAGCGGCTAAGGCTTCACCTGATAGGTTGTGGTATATAGCTGATGCATTTAGACAAAATTATTCGATTGAAGAAATCCATAGTATTTCTAAGATTGATCCTTGGTTTTTAGCTCAAATAAAAGAATTAATTGATACTGAAAAGGAGATAGCAAAACTATCATTAGAAACGATTACAAAAATATCTTTATTTAATTTTAAAAGAAAAGGCTTTTCAGATCTGAGGATAGCTAAATTGATTAATGTTGAAGAAAAGGAAGTAAGAAGGTTAAGAAAAAAACTTGATATAAAACCAGTTTATAAGCGTGTAGATACTTGTGCAGCAGAATTCGAGTCCTCTACTGCATATATGTATTCAACATATGAAGAAGAATGTGAATCTTTACCAACTTCAAATAAGAAAGTTATAGTTTTGGGGGGTGGACCGAATAGGATTGGTCAAGGAATCGAGTTTGATTATTGTTGTGTACACGCCTCCTTATCTTTGAGAGAAAAAGGGTATGAGACCATAATGATTAATTGTAATCCTGAAACAGTTTCAACTGATTACGATACATCAGACAGATTGTATTTCGAACCGATAACAGTAGAAGATGTTTTATCTATAGCTGAAATTGAGTCACCAGAAGGAGTTATAGTTCAGTATGGTGGACAAACACCTTTAAAGATTGCCAAGGAACTAGAGGAGAATGGAGTAAAAATTTGGGGAACATCTCCTGACTCAATAGATTTAGCTGAAGATAGAGGAAGATTTCAAAGTTTTTTAAATAGACTTAAATTGAAGCAACCTCCAAATGGCATTGCAAGTAATATGGAAGAAGCTCTTAAGGTCTCTGAAGAGGTTGGTTTTCCTTTGGTTGTAAGGCCTTCATACGTATTAGGTGGAAGGGCTATGGAGGTAGTCTATACCAGAGTGGATTTAGAGAATTATCTTCAAGAAGCCGTTAAAGCAAGTGAAAGCAGCCCCGTCTTACTTGACAGCTTTCTTAATCAGGCTATAGAAATAGATGTTGAAGCAGTATCAGATGGACAAAAAGTTGTTATTGGAGGAATACTGCAACACATAGAGCAGGCAGGAATACACTCTGGAGATTCGGCATGTTCTATTCCGCCTTATAACCTTTCAGATGAAATACAAGAAAAGATTGTTACTATGATTAAATCAATTGCAATTGAGATAGGTGCTGTTGGTCTTATAAATGTTCAATTAGCATTCCATAGAGGAGAAATATTTCTTCTGGAAGTAAACCCAAGAGCTTCAAGAACTATACCTTTTGTATCGAAAGCTATAGGTGTCTCATTAGCAAAGGCAGGAGCCTTATGTATGTCAGGTATTTCTTTGAAAGAACAAGGTTTTACTGAACAGATTATTCCCCCTTATTTTTCTGTCAAAGAGGCTGTTCTACCATTTTCTAAATTTATTGGTGTAGACCCTATACTTGGCCCAGAAATGAAATCTACAGGAGAAGTTATGGGTACAGGATTAAATTTTCCTGAAGCATATGCTAAGGCCCAACTGGGTGCAGGAGAAAGCATTCCCAGTGAAGGCAAAGTATTTTTGAGTGTACGGGATTCTGATAGAGATCTGGTGGGTGAACTTGCTCAGGAATTTTATGATTTAGGTTTCACTATTTGTGCAACAAAAGGGACAGCAAGATCAATAGAGGCTTACGAAATTCCTGTTCAGATAGTAAAAAAAGTTGCTGAAGGCAGGCCTCATATTGTAGATTTAATGAAAAACGCTGAGGTCAGCCTTATTGTTAACACAACAGAAGGAAGGCAGTCTATAGTTGATTCTGCTTCTATTAGAAGAACTGCTTTGGAAGAGAAGATTTATTGCACCACTACTCTAGAAGGAGGCAGGGCAGTCTGCTCTGTTTTGAGGAACAGAGATATATGGTCTGTAGAGACACTCCAAAACTTACATAAAACAATAAAAAAGGCTAAATAGATTATGTATCCAATGACTAAAGAGGGTGAAGCCCTGTTAAGGGAAGAATTGAGGAAACTAAAGACTGAAGACAGAATTTCGGTGGTAGATGCAATAGCTACAGCGAGAGAGTTTGGGGATTTAAAAGAAAATGCGGAATATCATGCAGCTAAAGAACAACAAGGGTTAATTGAATCGAGAATTAGAGAAATAGAAGAAAAGTTATCAAAATCTCAAGTGATTGATATATCAACATTTAATCCTAGCGATAAAGTTATTTTTGGAACAACTATATCGTTGATTGACCTTGAAAATGAGAATGAAGTAACTTATAAGATAGTAGGGGAAGATGAGGCTGACACTAAAGAGGGTAAATTATCTGTTTCTGCACCAATAGCAAAAGCCTTAATTGGTAAGTATGAAGGAGATATTGTTAAAGTATTGACCCCAAACGGGTCCATAGAATATGAAATAAGCTCAGTAGAGTATAAATAAAATTGTCAAAAAATAAGAAATTAAATTATAAAAATGGGGATATTTTTACTAAAAAAGCTAAATCTCAAGGTTATCGCTCTAGAGCCTCATTCAAGCTTATCGAAATTGATGAAAAAGATAAAATTTTTTCTAGATCCTATAATGTTCTAGATTTAGGTTCATATCCAGGGGGTTGGACACAAGTTTCTTTAGAAAGAATAGGAAGTAGGGGGGTAGTGGTGAGTATCGATACTCAAGATATGGAACCCATTGACGGATCGTTCTATATAAATAAAGATATACAAGAAACTACAAAAAAAGATTTTAATAAATTTGGAGATATTATACCTTTTGACCTTGTTTTATCTGATATGGCCCCCAATATAAGTGGTATATCAGAAAGAGATGATGCATTAATGATAGACCTTTTAGAAAATGTTCTTAGAATTCAAAGTGGTTATTTAAAAAATAAAGGACACCTAGTAGTAAAAGTATTCCAAGGAGAATCTTTAGAATTTATGAGAAAAAAACTAAAACAGCTCTTTAAAACAGTAAAAGTAAGGAAACCAATTTCTTCTAGGTCTAGCTCTAGAGAGGTATACTTAGTAGCTATGGAGAAGATATGAGTGAACTTTTGAAAAACTTATTAATGTGGTTATTCATAGGAGTGACCTTATTTTCAGTATTTAATTTTTCTAACGAATCTACAAATAAGGATATTTCATATTCAGAGTTTGTATCTTTAGTAGAGAGCGATCAAGTTTTGAGCGTGGAATTCCTTAGTGATAATTACACACTTAAGGGTACAACCGTTAACGGAGAAAACTTTGAAACTATAAGACCTCCATTCTTACAAGATGATTTGAGTCAAGTTCTCTCAGACCACAGAGTCCAAGTTGTTGGAGAGAGACCAGAAGAACAGTCTTTGTTTAAACAGCTTTTGGTAGCTAGTTTCCCAATTCTTATTATTCTAGCGGTCTTTATTTTCTTTATGAGACAGATGCAAGGAGGGCTAGGTGGTAAATCTGGGCCTATGAGTTTTGGAAAAAGTAAAGCTAGAATGCTTGAGGGAGGCAAAGTTAAAACCACTTTTTCTGATGTTGCTGGTATAGAAGAAGCCAAAGAAGAAGTACAAGAAATAGTAGATTTTCTTAGAGATCCTTCAAAATTTCAAAAGCTAGGAGGCAAAATTCCTACTGGTATATTAATGACGGGCTCCCCAGGCACTGGAAAAACTCTTTTAGCTAAAGCTATAGCTGGAGAAGCACAAGTTCCCTTTTTTACTATTTCAGGTTCTGATTTTGTAGAAATGTTTGTTGGTGTAGGCGCTTCTAGAGTTAGAGATATGTTTGATCAAGCCAAAAGACAAGCTCCATGCATAGTTTTTATTGACGAAATAGATGCTGTTGGAAGGCATAGAGGTACCGGTATGGGAGGAGGTCACGATGAAAGAGAGCAAACTCTAAATCAACTATTGGTTGAAATGGATGGATTTGAAGAAAATCAAGGAATTATAATAATAGCAGCTACAAACAGACCTGATGTTTTAGACCCTGCCTTGTTAAGACCCGGAAGATTCGACAGGCAAGTAGTTGTTCCTTTACCAGATATAAGAGGAAGGGAGCAAATATTAAAAGTGCACTTAAGAAAAGTTCCAGTTTCTGAAAAAGTAGTCCCATCAATAATTGCTAGAGGTACCCCTGGGTTTTCTGGTGCAGATTTAGCAAATTTAGTTAATGAAGCTGCTCTTGTAGCAGCAAGAACCTCTAAAAAACTTGTCGGTATGGAGGAATTAGATTTTGCAAAAGACAAAGTCATGATGGGTTCAGAAAGAAAATCAATGGTTATGTCTCAAGAGGAGAAGTTAAAAACAGCTTATCATGAAGCTGGGCATGCAATTGTCGGTATCTCATTAGAAGAACATGATCCAGTGTATAAAGTTACTATAATTCCTAGAGGAAGAGCTTTAGGAGTAACAATGTTTTTACCAGAAGAAGATAAACACAGCTATAGCCATCAAAGCATTTTAGACAGGATATGTGGTCTTTACGGTGGAAGAATAGCTGAAGAATTGATTTATGGAGAAAAAGGTATTACCACCGGAGCTTCAAATGATATCGAAAGAGCAACTGAATTGGCTCATAATATGGTAACAAAATGGGGTCTTTCAAAAAACTTAGGCCCTGTAAAATACGGAGACGAAACTGATGAACCTTTCTTAGGCAGATCAGCAGGAACATCGAAACAAGGAATATCAGATGAAACTGCATCTGAGATAGATAAAGAAGTTCACAGTATATTGTCGGATTGCTATGATATATCAACAAAAATTCTCAAGGAAAAACAGAAGTACCTGCATTTGATGGCAGAATCTTTAGTAGATCTAGAGACACTAGATAAAGGACAAATTGATGACATAATGGCAGGAGCTAAACCTAGAGCACCTAAAGATCCAGATGAAAATTTATCAAAAGACCCTAAAGACCCTTTAGTAGGTGATACAGCAGAGCAAAATTAATTATTGTTCCTTTTAGCTTCCTGAATTGAACTAAGGTAAAATCTTACTATGCGCGTTCTTTCTTCTTCAAAAAAAGTAACTAAACTTTCTAAAGACAGGAAATTTGGAACCGATGGAGTTCGAGGTCCGGTAGAGACCACTATGAATCCATTATTTGTAACTAAGTTAGGTTGGGCTGCAGGCTCTATTTTTATGGAAGAAGGTATATCGACTATTTTAATTGGCAAAGATACGAGAATCTCTGGATATATGCTTGAATCTGCTTTACAAGCAGGCTTAATTTCTTCAGGTATTGATGTTGTTTTACTTGGGCCGATACCTACACCTGGTGTTTCTTATTTATCAAGATCCAATAGCTGTGGAGGAATTGTAATAAGTGCTTCTCATAACCTTTTTGAAGATAATGGAATAAAATTTTTCAATAAAGACGGTCAGAAAATTTCTCAGACTCTTGAGCAAAGAATTGAATCAAGATTAACAGAGTCAATAAAGTCGGTAAAGTCTATAGACTTAGGTAAAGCTTCTAGACTTGAAGATGCTCCAGGTAGGTATATAGAATTCTGTAAATCAACTGTTAGTGGTTTAGATTTAAATGGATTGAGAATTCTTTTAGATTGTGCGAATGGAGCTACTTATAATATAGCACCAAAAGTACTTTCTGAATTAGGAGCTGATGTCGTATCTCTTGCTTCTCAGCCTGATGGAATCAATATAAACAAAGACTGCGGGTCTACTAACCCTGAATTTCTCAAAAAACACATAAAGGAAGGTGATTATGACCTCGGTATAGGTTTTGATGGAGACGGAGATAGGATATTAGTGGTTTCAAAAGAAGGGCAAATATTAGATGGAGATGATTTGTTGTATATCCTTTCAAAAAAGATGACTAAAAGTTTACCAGACTCTGGGGTTGTTGGAACTTTAATGACAAATAAAGCTCTAGAGTTACATTTAAATAAGCAAAATATTGACTTTGTTAGAGTAGATGTGGGTGATAAATATGTTTTAGAAAAATTAATAGAGAAAGAATGGAATTTAGGAGGAGAGCCATCTGGACATGTAATTTGTTTTAAACAGTCTCCTACAGGAGACGCGATAATAACTGCTTTAAAATTTTTAGAGGTCATATCTGAAGACTCATTTGACGTTTGTAGATCCTTAGGTGATTTCAGGAAATTTCCTCAGAAACTTATCAATCTTAAAGTAGAAAATCCAAATAAAATAATAACCAATGATGAATTTTGGAAAGAGGTTTATTCAATAGAAGAAAACTTAGGAGATTTTGGTCGTGTACTAGTAAGACCTTCAGGTACCGAGCCTTTAATCAGAATAATGGTAGAAGCACAAAAAAAAGAAAATTCTGAGATAAATGCAGATAAGCTAGCAGCAATAGCTCTAAAGATTTAAATTATGATTTTTGCTAATTGGAAAGCTAATGGTTCTAAAAAAGAGATAAATCATTGGGTAGAGACTGTAAATGCAAGAATCAATAAGACTACTCAATCAAAAATAGCATTTTCACCCCCTTCATGTTATTTAAGTTTCTCTAAAGATAAGATTGTCTCTATTAACTCTGAGATAAAATTAGCTTCCCAAAATTTTGACTATTTAGATAACGGTTCTGTAACAGGAGCTTTAGATATAGAAATGATATGCGACTTAAATTGCAATTACAGTCTCCTAGGACATTCAGAAAGAAGAATATTATGGAATGAATCTGAAGAATTACTTAAAAAGAAAATTTTAAAGATTTCAGAAAAAGCTGTGGGTTTAGTTTATTGTATTGGTGAAACTCTTGAAGAAAAGTCTAGTAAAAAGACAAAATCTATTCTAATGAGACAGTTAGAAAATCTACAAGATTACCCCGATGAAAGATTATTTGTAGCTTACGAACCAGTTTGGGCTATAGGTACAGGCAATATCCCTTCAATAGAGTACATTGATTCTATACATAGAATGGTGAAAGAAGAATTAAAATCCAGCCTGGGAAATGAAATAAAAGTAATTTATGGGGGAAGTGTTACTGAAAAGAACGTTGATGATTTGAGCAATTCAAGCTTTATAGATGGGCTCTTAGTGGGCGGGGCTTCATTGAATGCAGAAAATTTTGCTAAGATATGTAATAATTTCGCTCTCAAAAAATGGAAAGTTTAATTATATTTATCTATATTCTTGTTTCTATTGTTTTAATAGCGTTAATCTTATTGCAACAAAGTAAGGGTTCCGATATTGGAAGTGCTTTTGGAGGCGGATCAAGTAATACAATGTTTGGTCCTAGTAGTTCTTTAAATCCTTTAACAAAGGTAACCGCTTTCTTATCAGCAGTTTTTTTAATACTCAGCTTAGGAATTACTTATCAAGCCAGAGTATCCAATAATGAAATATTATTTGAAGAATCTCCTGAGGTCATAGATTCTGGAATTCTTCCTGAAGAATCTGATAATTAATCTTATAGCCGAAGTGGTGGAACTGGTAGACACGCTACCTTGAGGGGGTAGTGGACATAGTCCGTGGAGGTTCGAATCCTCTCTTCGGCACCATAATCTTTCTTGACCCTTTACGATCATAAATCTATACTTCGCCCCCTTTGATGCGGGGTGGAGCAGTCTGGTAGCTCGTCGGGCTCATAACCCGAAGGTCGTAGGTTCAAATCCTGCCCCCGCTACCAATTTAAAAGCCCTTATGGGCTTTTTTATTAGGATAAATATGGTTATAAGTGAAATAGAAAATATATTAACAAGAGATATTCAGTCTTTAGGGTGTTCTATATGGGGAATTGAGTATGGGGGAGGAAGAAGGAATAAAACCTTAAGAATTTTTATAGATAAGGAAGAGGGGGTATCCGTTAACGATTGTGAGAGGGTAAGTAAGCATATAAGTAAGTTATTAGATACCTTAAATTTATCTGATTTAAGTAAGCTAGAAGTATCTTCTCCAGGATTAGATAGAAAATTCTTTAAAAATCAACAATATAAATCTTTTCTAGGAGAGATTATTAAAGTTAAATATGAGAATGGAGATAAAATTTTTACTGAAATTGGAAAGCTTGTAGCTGTAAAGGAAGATTCTATTTGTATAAAAAATGACGATTTATCTAGAAATATTGAATTTAAATGTATAAAAAAAGCTAATATAGAAATAATTGAGGATTAATAGATGCAAGAAGAAATATTATTAGTTGCTGAGGCCGTTTCTAGTGAGAAAGGCCTTCCTAAGGATTCTATTTTTGAAGCAATAGAGTTTGCTTTAGCAAGTGCAACAAAAAAAAGATATCAAGAATCTTCAAATATAGAAGTAAAAATAGATAAATCTACTGGGGATTATGAATCATTTAGGTGTTGGGAAGTAGTTGAAGAAGAAGATTTTATTGATTCTGGTATACACATTTTACTTAATGATGCACAGAAGATTGACCCTTCATTAGATCTAAATTCTATGCATAAAGAGAAAGTTGAGAATGTAGAATTTGGACGGATAGCTGCCCAAGCAGCAAAACAAGTTATAGTTCAAAAAGTAAGAGAAGCCGAAAGGGCTCAAGTCGTTGAGAATTATAGGTCTGTTTTAGGAGAGCTAGTCAATGGAACGGTAAAAAAGGTTACTAGGGAATTTCTTATTGTAGATTTAGGAGATGGAGCAGATGCTATTCTATCTAGAAATGAATTAATTCCTGGAGAGGTTTTTAGAATAGGAGACAGACTAAGGGCGGTACTAAGAGAAGAAGAAAGAGAAAATAGAGGCTCTCAATTAACTTTAAGTCGAAGGTGCCCTGAAATGGTAGGTGAACTTTTTAAACTTGAGGTTCCAGAGATATCTGAACAAGTTATAGAAATCAAAGCCATAGCAAGAGATCCGGGTTCAAGAACAAAAATAGCCGTCAAAACTAATGATAATAGAATTGACCCAGTCGGGGCATGTGTCGGAATGAGGGGCTCTAGAGTCCAGGCTGTCTCAAATGAATTAGGAAATGAGAGATTAGATATTGTTATATGGGATGACGATCCTGCTCAACTTTTAATAAATTCTATTGGACCTGCAGAAATAGTTTCTATTACCCTCAATGAAGAAACTGGCATTATGGATATAGCAGTTACTCAAGATACCTTAGCACAAGCCATAGGTAAGAGCGGACAGAACGTCAGATTAACTAGTCAGATAACTGGCTGGAAATTAAATGTTATAGATGAAAATTCTACAGATAATTTATCTGAGAATAAAACCGAAAATGATGTATCAAATTTAGCTAAATATCTAGACGTAGATTCAGACTTAGCCTCCTTATTAGTTGAAAGAGGGTTTTCTACTCTTGAATCAATTTCATCTTCTCCACTTCAAGAGTTGTCAGCAATTGAAGGATTAGATGAGAGTATATCTGAAGTTCTCATAAATAGGTCAAAGGAAGCATTACTCACTATTGCTATGGAAATGTCATCATCTGAAGAACCCGATGACTTAATGTCGGTTGAAGGTATTGACATGCAGTTAGCTATGGAACTAAAACAAAAAGGAATATCAGATAAAGAAGAATTAGCTGAACAATCAATTGAAGAACTAACAAATTTAATAGATATAACTGAAGATGAAGCAGGTAAGATAATTATGAGTGCAAGAGCACATTGGTTTGAAGAATAGAGTTTATGAAAGAATTAACAGTAGAGAAAGTTGCAAATGTTGTAGGTACCTCTCCAGAGGAATTACTAGAGCAGATGAAAGCAGCTGGACTTTCTCATACTAAGACCTCAGACAAAGTAAATGATTCTGATAGAAAAATTCTATTGGATTATCTGAAGAATCAGAAAAAAAAGACCTCTAAGACACTTAGCTTAAAAGGGGGAGATGATAAAGCCAGCGGTTCGGTTAAAACTATATCAATTAAAAGAAAAACAGTTGTAGCTTCAGAAGATACGACAGAAGACAAAAAAAAATCTAAGTCTATAGACTTTAATGAGATTGAGAAAAAGAGGGTTGCAGGTGAAACATTAAAAAAATCTGAAGAAGAAAAGAGGCAAAGAGATTTAGAAAACAAAACAATTGTTACAAGAAAGAAAGTCAAGGTAAATAAGCCTATTCAAGATAAAGACCTTGCAAAGTCAGCTCCTAGTAAAGTTCAAGCAAAGAAACCTCAAAAAGAGAGTCATAAAATCTTATCTAAACAAGAGATTAGGGAACTAGAAGGAGAATCATATCTTTCTAATGTAGAGACCCAAGCTTTTGAAAAGCCATCAGAGTTTATAGCTAAATTAATCGAAATTCCGGATTCAATAACTGTTAGTGACCTAGCTCAAAGGTTATCTATTAAAGGAGGGGCGGTAGTTAAGAAGTTAATGGAAATGGGAGTTATGGCTACTGTAAATCAAACTTTAGACCAAGATACTGCTATTCTTGTAACAGAAGAATTAGGTCATAAGGGTGAACCGGCAGACTTGGTAGAAGCTGAAGATCAATTAAAGGAATTAGTTTCATATGATGGTAAGGAAGAAAGCAGGAACCCAGTAGTTTCTGTCTTAGGTCATGTAGATCATGGGAAAACAACGCTACTTGACTACATTAGGAAGGCCAATGTTGCCGAGGGAGAAGATGGAGGCATTACTCAAAAAATAGGAGCTTATAAAGCTAAAACTTCTTTGGGTGAGATGACTTTTATTGATACCCCTGGCCATGCTGCATTTTCTGAAGTTAGAGCAAGAGGTGCTAATACAACTGATATTGTAATTTTAGTAGTTGCAGCAGATGACGGATTACAACCTCAGACTGAAGAGGCTATTAGCCATGCTAAGGCAGCAAATGTTCCTATTGTTGTTGCAATTAACAAGATAGATAGAGAAGAAGCTGACATTGAAAAGGTTAAAACAGAATTGTCTACAAAGGAACTTATTCCTGAAGATTGGGGTGGCAATACACAATTCATACCCATTTCAGCACTCAATGGTGAGGGTGTGGACAGCCTCTTGGAGGCTATAAGCTTAGAAGCAGAGGTACTTGAACTAAAAGCTTTTAGGAAGGGCCCTGCCTTCGGCGTAGTGCTTGATTCAACAACTGAGAAAGGTCAGGGGGCCGTTGCAACTGTAATCGTCCAAAAGGGAACACTAAAGAAGGGAGATATAATTTTAGTAGGAGAGCAAACAAAGAAAGTAAGAAGTATTACCGATGAAAAGGGTTTAGAGCTAAAGGTGGCTGAACCGTCAACTCCAGCAGTTATAAGCGGTTTAGAATCTCCCCCTAAAGCAGGTGAAGAATTTATTGTTGTAACAAGCGATAAGATGGGTAAAGAGATATCTACAGAGAGAGCTGAGAAAGCAAGAGAAGAAAGATTATCTAGGAATCAGATTTCTAATTTAGAAACACTTTTTGATTCAGATATCGCAAATCATACCATCCTAAATATTGTCTTAAAAGCAGATACCCATGGTTCCTTAGAAGCCATTATCGGATCTTTAAAGAATTTAGAAAATGAAGAGGTAAAAATTAATATAGTTCATGAATCAGTCGGATCTATAAATGCAAATGATATTAATCTTTCCTTAACAACTGATTCTTTTGTTTTAGGATTTAATGTAAGGGCAGATTCTGCTGCAAAAAAATTAGCTGAAAGTGAATCTATTGAAATTTTATATTTTAGTATTATCTATGACCTTATTGATGGAATAAAGGTTGCTATAGAAGGCAGACTAGCTCCGGAAGTAAAAGAAGAGATCTTAGGAACAGCAGAGGTTAAAGATTTATTTAAATCTCCTAAATTTGGTCTTATTGCAGGTTCTATAGTTATAGAAGGGACAATAAAGAGGAATAAACCTATTAGAGTTATAAGAGATGATATAGTCATATTTGAAGGTCAATTAGATTCCCTTAAGAGATTTAAAGATGATGCCAGCGAAGTTCCCATGGGTACAGAGTGCGGTATTGGAGTTGCCAATTACAAAGATGTAAAGATAGGCGATAAAATTGAGGTTTACGACAGGATAGAAATTAGACGATCTATCGATTAAACATGCAATCTATTGACTTTTCCAGAACAGAAAGATTATCAGACTTATTTAAGCATGAAATAGCAGATGTTCTTAGAAACAAGGTAAGAGATCCAAGATTAAGTAATTTGACTATACTGCAGGTCAGGGTAACTCCTGATCTAAGAAACGCAGTTGTTTCCTTTTCAGCAACTAATAGTTTTAATGACATAGAAATTGAAGAAGTTAAAAGGGCGCTATCTAAAGCAAAAGGATTTATAAGAAAGTCATTAAGTAAAACAATGAAGCTTAAGAGAATTCCGGAGATTAGTTTTGAGTTGACTGATTCTTATCTTTTCCAACTATGAATGGCCTTTTCCTTTTAGACAAACCTTCGGGTTTAAGCTCTAGTCAGTGTGTATATAAAATTAGAAAAAGACTAAACATATCAAAAATAGGTCATTGCGGAACTCTAGATCCTTTAGCTACTGGAATTTTACCTATTTGCATCGGAGAGGCCACTAAATATAGTCAATATCTGACCGACGACACAAAAGAGTACGAAGTAGTAATAGGGTTGGGAATAAAAACAGATACAGGTGATCGTGAAGGTAAAATCATTAAAAGGGATAATAAAGAATTTTCTGAAAAAGCATTACACCAGGTATTAAAAAAATTTACTGGTACTTATTTCCAAACACCTCCAATGTTCTCAGCCTTAAAATATAAAGGTAAACCTATGTATTATTGGGCAAGAAAAGGTGTTTACCTCTTTAGAAAAGATAGGAAATTGAATATTGAATATATCAAATTACTGTCTTTATCTAAAGAATCTATAACTCTTAAGATAGCTTGCTCTAAGGGATGTTATATTAGATCTTTAGCTGAAGATATATGTGAAAGTATAGGAACCTTAGGTACTGTTATTAATTTACATAGAACTAGAGTTGGCCCTTTTTTAGGGTGTCAAAAAGTAGACTTAGAAAAACTTTGTAAAGAAAGCTTAAAAGGTCACTTAATCCCTGTAGAAGAAATATTCTCTGGTCTTTATGAGGTAAAGATTAATCAATTAGATCTAAAAAAGATTATAAATGGTCAATCAATAGACTATAATGCCCCCAAATATAAGAAGGGAATAGTTAAAATATATACAGATGAAGGTAGATTCATAGGCTTGGGCAATCTTGATTTTAATAAAATTTACCCTAAAAGGTTGCTTTCATCTATTAGTCAAGAATCTTCATAAATGAAAGAGGTTTAAATTGTCATTAACGGAAAACAATAAAAAAGAAATAATTTCGAAGTTCAGTAGAACGGATAAAGATACTGGATCACCAGAAGTTCAGGTAGCCTTATTGAGTGCAAATATCGATGCTTTACAGCAACATTTTAAAACTAATGCTAAAGATCATCACTCAAGAACGGGCTTAATTAGAATGGTTAATAGAAGAAGAAAACTGCTTGACTATATCAAAACTTCTAAGCCTGAGGTTTACACAAAGATCATAGCTGATCTCGGATTAAGAAGATAATCCCATAAACAAATTTAATTAATGATAATGCTGTTAGCAGCATATTGGAGTGTACAAAAGAAATATGAAAAGTTATAAAAAAGAATTCAAAATAGGCAATCAAGAAATAATCTTAGAGTCTGGTAAGATTGCAAGGCAAGCAACTGGTTCGGTGCTGGCCTCTTCAGGCGATACTCAGGTGTTAGCAACGGTAGTGGTTGGAAAACCTCCGTCAGCTCACCAAGATTTTTTTCCTTTAACAGTTAACTATCAAGAAAAGACATATGCTACTGGAAAAATACCGGGAGGATTTTTTAAAAGAGAAGGAAGGCCTACAGAAAAGGAAACTCTCACATCGAGATTAATTGATAGACCTTTAAGGCCATTATTTAATGATGATTTCCTATATGAGGTTCAGGTGATCTGTACTGTTATGTCTTGTGATAAAGATGAAGACCCAGATATTTTATCTTTTTTAGCTGCCTCTTCGGCCTTAGCTATATCAGGATTACCTTTTAATGGGCCTTTAGGAGCGGTGAGAGTTGGTTTCGTAGATGGTGAATATATAATTAATCCAAAAAGAAGTGAATTAGCTAAATCTTATTTAGATATGGTTATAGCTGGGAGCGAGAAGGCTGTAATAATGGTTGAGTCTGAAGCTAAAGAGCTTACAGAAGATCAAATGCTAGGGGGAATTTTATTTGCTCATCAAGAAATGCAACCTGCAATAAAAGCCATAGAAGAGATGGCAGGAGAAATTGGCAAGGAAACTTTTGAATATGAACCAAAGGTTATTGATCAAAAAATCTTAGATAATGTTGAAAAAGATTATAGTGAAAAGATTTCAGAATCTTATGAAATCAAAGAAAAACAGTCCAGAGTCCAATCATTAAATAATCTAAAAGATGAAATTATAGAAAAGTTTATTGAAGAAGATTCAGAAGAATCTATAAAAGCTGATTATCTGGATGCCTTTAAGAAAATAGAAAAAACAATAGTGAGATCTAAATTATTGAAAGGTGAACCAAGAATTGATGGCAGAGACTTAGATACTGTTAGACCTTTACATATAGAAACAGGCATACTGAAGAATACACATGGTTCAGCTCTTTTTACCAGAGGAGAGACGCAAGCAATTGTAGCATCTACTTTAGGCTCTCCAAGACAGGCCCAAATCATAGATGCTCTAGAAGGTGAGTTTAAAGATCAGTTTATTTTACATTACAATTTTCCACCTTATTCAGTTGGAGAAGCTGGATTTCTTTCTGGTCCAAAAAGAAGAGAGATAGGGCATGGAAAGCTCGCGAGGAGAGCTTTAGAAGCAGTCCTTCCTTCTGTTGATGATTTCCCATATACAATTAGAGTTGTATCAGAAATAACAGAATCGAATGGTTCGAGTTCTATGGCAAGTGTTTGTGGATCTAGTCTTTCTTTAATGGATGCAGGAATACCTATTAAAAGTTCTGTGGCAGGTATTGCTATGGGATTAGTAAAAGAAGATAAAGATTTTGCTGTAATTACAGATATTTTAGGGGATGAAGATCATCTTGGAGATATGGACTTTAAGGTTGCAGGAACATCAGAAGGGATTACTGCGCTTCAAATGGATATAAAAATTGATGGTATTACAGAAGAAATTTTTGAGGTTGCGTTAGAAAAAGCTCAAAAAGCCAGGACACATATTCTGAAAGAGATGGATTTAGTTATTCCTAAATCTCGAGATAAGATTTCTGATAAAGCCCCTCAAGCAGTAGTATTAACTATTGATAAAAGGAAGATAAGAGATGTGATTGGAAAAGGCGGAGAAACCATTAGATCTCTAACAGAGAAGTCAGGCTCAATAATTGAAGTTGAAGATGATGGCAAGGTAACTATATACGGTGATTCACAAGAGTCTAGGGATATAGCCACTAAGTTAATTAAAGAGATTACAGCTGAACCTGAAATAAACAAAATATATAATGGGCCGGTTGCAAACATTACCGATTTTGGGGCTTTTGTCACCATTTTACCTGGAAGAGACGGCCTAGTACACGTCTCAGAAATTTCAGAAGAAAGAGTAGAGAAAGTCTCTGATTATTTTACTCTTGGTGAAGAAGTTAGAGTAAAAGTCCTTGACGTAGACAGGCAAGGAAAGATCAAATTAACTATGAAAAATTTAGATTAAAAATTTGAAATATTAATCTAAATGTGCTAAGACACCATTTGTTTTCCAAAGAATCTTGCTGTTAAATGTAAATGTCTGACTATGTCAGGCGTTTGTTTAGCTAAAATATGGGTGAAATATGAATGCATTAAATTCGTTAAGAGATATTATCGGATCATTAACAGGTATTATTGTGTCCTTAGTTGCGTTGGGAGTTGCAGCAGGAGTAGTATTTGGAGATGTTCCATTTGTTGGTGGAGTTCTAGATAACCTTTTAGGACTTGTTGCTACTTTAGGTGACAACGGTCTTATTGGTCTTATAGTTCTAGCTGTTCTGCTTGACTTATATAGATAAGGTCTCTACTTAGCTTTTAATATGAAAGGGGGCCTTATCGGGTACCCCTTTCTTTTTTTTTGGGTCTATTTAGGGGAATAACATGCTAGATTTAATAGAAAGGACTAAAACACTCTTATGGGAGTTTACAAAGTTTTTAGCTTTGGTTGTAGCTGTAGCTGTTTTAATATCAATGCTTTTTGGGACAAATGTACCATTTTTTGGAGGCATACTTGAAAATACGCAGAACGTTATTTCGGCATTAGGATCTGAAGGCTTGGGACTTATTATTGCAATAATAATTATCTTAAGTGTTTGGAATTCTAGATCAAGTTAAAGAAAGGATTTACTAAACTAAGAAGGGCGCTTAGAGTGCCCTTTTTTTTAGAATAATTATTTATGGATAGATTAGTAGAAATAAAAGACAACCTGGTTATAGGTAAAGCAGGGAGCAGAGATTTAATTGCAGACCTCTTTATACCTCCTGGTAACTTAAAAAACCGTCCTGCTATAGTTATAGTCCATGGAGGGGGTTGGAGAGAAGGGGATGAAAAACAACTTAGAGGATATGGGATACTTTTAGCGAGAGAAGGTTTTGTATGTATCTGCACCTCTTATAGGCTTTCAACAGAAGCAATTTGGCCTTCACAAATACAAGACGTAAAATGTGCAATAAGATACTTAAAGGCTAATTCAGATGATTTGGGATTAGACCCCGCTCGTGTTGGTATTACAGGGAATTCTGCAGGAGGCCATTTGTCCTTAATGGCCGGACTTAGTCAAGTTGATAGTACTTTTGAAGGAGAAGGAGGTAACAGTCATGTAGACTCAAATGTGAAGGCAGTATGTGCAATTTACCCTCCAGCCAGAATAATTAAATATGATGACTCAGATCCTATAATAGATGCATTTAGGATGCTTATGGGAGATGTTAGTGAAGATCAATATAAAAAAGCTAGTCCAATACTGCATATAGATAAAAATTTTCCTCCAACGATGCTTATTCATGGATCTTCAGATAGCGTAGTTAAATTAAAAGATTCGACTGATCTTTATCAGAAATTAGTAGAAGAAAATATAGCTGCAGAATTACATATTTTTTCGGAGGAAGAACATGCTTTCGACTCTCAAAGAGGGTATGGGAGATCTATAGCCGAATTGCAAAACTTATTTTTTAAGAAATATTTGTAATTTAAATTAGATAACAGACAAAAGATCTTTTTGGGAGTTGGTGGCTATGGGTAGGCTTGAACTACCGACCTCAGCATTATGAATGCTGCGCTCTAACCAGCTGAGCTACATAGCCAGGATGAGAATTTTAGTTTTCCAATCAATTAAAGTCGAGTATCTTATACATTAAATCTGAAATGAATTATATCTCCATCTTCTACTTTATAGTCACTTCCTTCAGATCTTAGCTTGCCAGCTTCTTTAGCACCCTGCTCTCCATTATATTTAATGTAGTCATCGTAACTTATCGTCTCTGCTCTAATAAAACCTTTCTCAAAATCAGAATGGATTACCCCTGCTGCCTGAGGAGCAAGATCTCCTTGTTTTATAGTCCATGCTCTTGCCTCTTTCTTTCCAGCAGTAAAAAAAGTTTGAAGTGATAATATTTTAAAACTTTCTCTTATTAATTTATTTAATCCAGGTTCTTCAATACCTAATTCATTAAGAAATTCTAAGCCTTCATCTTTTTCTAATTCAGCGATTTCTGCTTCTAATTGATTGCATAAGACTATAGACCTTAAGCTTCTCTCTTGTAGATAATTTATAAATTCTTTTACAAGGTTATTATCCTTATCTAGATCTTCAACATTCCCTACATAAAGGCATGGTTTAGCAGATATCAATTGTAACTCTTCAAGAAACTTTTTCTTTTCTTTAAAAATCTTAGAGTCTTTAGCTGATATGCCTTTTTCAAGGTCTGATATTAATAAATTTGTTATTTCCAATTGATATAAGACATCTTTATCCCCAGTTCTTGAAGCCTTCTCTAGTCTATCTTTTAACTTTAGGAGTGTCTCTAAGTCAGCCAATATGAGTTCCGTTTCAATTATTTCTATATCTTGGATGGGATCAATTTTATTATGTACGTGTGTAATTTGGTCATTGTCGAAACATCGAACAACCTGAATAATGGCCTGGGTTTCTCTTATATGTGCTAGAAATTTATTTCCCAATCCTTCTCCTTCAGATGCTCCCTTTACTAGCCCTGCTATATCAACAAATTCAGTTGTTGTTGGGATTCGTGAGTCAGGTTTTACAATTTCAGATATTTTTTCTAGTCTTTTATCAGGAACTGGAACAATGCCTTTATTAGGTTCTATTGTACAGAATGGGAAATTTTCAGCATCTATACCCGCAGATGTTAAGGCATTGAACAAAGTTGATTTCCCTACATTTGGCAGCCCAACTATTCCACATTTAAGACTCATTGGTATGTAATTCCTTTAGTGCATATTCCCAATTACCTTCTAAAGCTTTTTCAAGGGATTGAAATGAGTTTTTTATGCTTTTTTCTATGGCCTTATTTTCATCTACCTTAGGCTTTGAAAGAACATAATCTATAATTTCCTCTCCTTTTCCAGGTCGCCCGATACCTATTCTTAATCTTTTAAAAGAATTATCTTTATTTAATTTTTTAATTATATCTCTAAGACCATTATGACCGCCGTGACCCCCTGAATCTTTAAATTTAATTTTTCCTATTGGAAGATCAAGGTCATCATGAATAATTATTAATTGACTAGGTTCAATTCTAAAATAATTTTTTATTTTAGATAAGCACGACCCACTTTCATTCATATAACATAAAGGAATTATTAAGTTGAAATCTAATTTTTCTGTCTTATATTTTGAAATATAAGAGTTCAACTTAATATTCTTTTTAAATGTTAGATTATGTTTTTTTGCAAATAACCTTAAGTAACGTTCTCCAACATTATGTCTAGTCTTGAGATATCCAGTTCCTGGATTGCCTAGACCGACAACTACCAAAGGCTTCATAAGTTTAGATATTAATTAAGTCTCTTCAGAAGGCTCTGCAGAAGATTTTTCACTGGAGGTCTCATCTTCATCTTTTACTTCTTCAGAATCTTGAACCTCTCCTTCTTCACCTTCTAATTCTTCACCTTCAATCTCTTCAACTTCAGGCTCTATATCTAGAACTTTGGCTTCAGTTATCGAAACTACTGCCTGATCTCTATCTTCACCCACTGAGAGAGATGGTATTTCCACTCCTTCAGGTAAATTTAGAGCTGATAAATAAATAGAGTCTCCAATTTCCATTTCTTGAACATCCACCTCAATAAATTCAGGCAGTTTAGATGCTCTACATCTAATATCTATATCATTTATAAGTCTAGATATTACTCCTCCACTTATTTTTACGCCTATACATGTTTCTTCATTTATAAACCTAACAGGAACAGAAATATTAATTTTAGTATCAGGATCTACACGCATTAGATCAGCATGAATAACCCTTTGGGTTGCAGGATGTCTTTGGAGTTCTTTTAATATAACGTCTTGTTCCTCACCTTTTATAGTTATTTTTATTATTTGAGTTGAGAATCCTGGAGCCTCGGAAGCTTTTACTATGTCCTTTTCTAGGATAGATATCCTCAAAGGATTTTCTTTACCGCCGTATATTACAGCTGGGACAATGCCTGATTTCCTAAGCTTTCTACTTGAAGACTTTCCTTCTACATCTCTATTTTCTGCAGTTAATATTATTTGATCTACCATTCTAATCTCCAAACTTTATAAAAACATAGCGCTAATTGATTCTTCATTATTAACTCTTCTAATTGCCTCTGCTAGAGTTGGTGCTATTGTCATTATTCTTATCTTTTTACAAGTTGATGCTTCTTCAGAGAGCGGTATAGTATCTGTTACTACCAATTGATCAAGCTTTGATTTAGAAATTTTTTCAATAGCATTACCTGAAAGTACTGCGTGAACTATATATGCATAGACTTTTTTTGCTCCATTTTCTTTTAGAGCGCCTGCAGCATTACACAAAGTTCCTGCAGTATCAACTATATCGTCTACTATAAAACAGTTCTTGCCCTCAACTTCTCCTATGACATTCATAACTTCAGATTTATTAGCTTCATCTCTTCTTTTATCAATAATTGCTAAATCAGAGAGTCCTAATACTTTCGCTAATGCCCTGGATCTCACAACTCCTCCAACATCAGGAGAAACTACTAAATTGTTTTTCGAGTTTAATTTCTGTATATCTTCTTTCATCACTTTCGTTCCATATACATTATCAACAGGTATATGGAAGAACCCTTGTATTTGCTCAGAATGTAGCTCTACAGTTAGTACTCTATCAATTCCTGATCTTTCTAATATGTCTGCCATGACCTTCGCACTAATAGGTACTCTCTCAGATCTAACTCTTCTATCTTGTCTTGCATAACCATAATAAGGCACTACAGCTGTTATTCTTCCTGCAGAAGATCTTCGAAGGGCATCAACCATAATTATTAGTTCCAAAAGATTATTTCCTGTAGGCGCACAAGTTGGTTGAATTAAAAAAACATCTTTACCTCTTACATTCTCTTCTATATTTACACTTATTTCTCCATCACTGAAGTTAGTTACTTTCGCATTTCCTAGCCTAACACCTAGATGCTTAGCAACAGATTCCGATAACTCTATATTTCCATTACCGCTAAATATAACTAAACCATTTCTTTGGGATCCTATCATTTTTACCTCTCATTGATGGCTGGGGTGGCTGGATTCGAACCAGCGCATGGCGGCATCAAAAGCCGCTGCCTTACCGCTTGGCCACACCCCATCTTTCATTATGTGCGTATTTTATTCTATAAATCTAATTAAAGGGGAACGATCTAAGCTTTTTACTAAAAGAAGGTCATTATAGATTCTAACTTTATCCCTAGCCTCTTCTTCACTTCTAAAAGTTAAAAAAATAGTTGATCCAGTTCCCGTTAACCTGGGTTGTCCTATTTTTTCTAACTGTAAAAACAAATCATCTATTTCCTTGTAATTTTTTCTTGCATATTCAGTAAAAGTATTCGTATTTTTACCTTCTAAAAAATCTTTCTTAGATAGTTCTTTATCAAATATTTTCATGCTCTTGAAAGCTAATTTAGTACTGATCTTTACTTTTGGGAAAGATAGTGCAAAAAAATTATCTTTAATTTCTATTGGTTCTAAATTTTCACCCCTGCCTTTCCCCCATGCATTCTCTCCATATATAAAGAAAGGTACATCAGAACCCAAATCTAAACCTATTTTCATTAATTCATCTTTTGATAAATTTAGATTCCATAGTTTATTTAATGCTATTAAGGTAGTTGCCGCATTCGAGCTTCCTCCTCCTAAGCCAGATTCAATTGGAATCCTTTTTTTTAGATATATATCTACCCCATTTTTTATATGATATTTTTCCTGAAGGTTTTGTGCAGCTTTTAAAATTAAATTATTTTTAATTAAATCTCCTGTAAGGTTAATTCCGCTTGGTCTTTTTTTAAAACTAAGGTCATCAAAGAGATTTATAAGAGTAAAGGCTGAGTTAATCTCATGGAAGCCATCATTTCTTTTTCCTAAGACTTGAAGATGCAGGTTAAGCTTTGCAGGTGATTTAAGTTTTAGGATGTCCATTGATTGTTTTTATAAATAAAAATAATTCAAATATCTCATTATCGATTGTTATTTCTCTAATCAAATAATTATTATTTTTACCAAAATAAGAAATATTCCATCCTTTCAAATTCCAGTCTTCATCTTTTTTATTAAAAATTATATCTAACAACTCCTTTGCTTTGAAAACTTGAACTGCTTCAGAATTATCTTCTAGTAACAGAAAGTTAGATAAGTCTATGGTTTCATCTAGATAGTAAGAAAATTTCTTTTCAGGTAAGAGATAAATTTTACCTACAGTTAAGGTAATTATTGATTTTTCTCTCTGTGCTGTAAAGTATCCGGATTGTGAATTATTTAGATACTTAATTTTGAATTTTCCAGATACTATATATTGCTCATTATCTGTAAATACTTTAAACAATTCATCTGGTTGTTCTTTTATACTCTTACAACCCATCAGTAAGCTCATTATTAACAACACACATGAAAAAAAAGTAGATATGTTTAGGTTTTTATACATAAAATAATAAAATTAAGCACACATTACTATGATTAAGAGTATTTTATCTAAATTATCAGAGGCGTCCCTAAGATTTCAAGAAATAGAAGTATTATTAGGTCAGCCAGATATAACTTCAGATCAAGAAAAGTATGTCAAGATTACAAAGGAGTACTCAGATTTATCTCCCGTAGTAAATGCTTATAAAAAATATTTAGAGGTGAGTGCTTCTTTAGACTCTACTAGGTCTTTAACTAAAGATGTTGATAAAGATATAAAACAATTAGCTGAAGTAGAGGTCATGGAACTAGAAATTGAATTGAATTCTATTGAAGAAGAGATAAAGAAACTTCTTTTACCTAAAGATCCAGATGATTCAAAAAATGTTTTTTTAGAAATTAGAGCAGGAACAGGAGGGGACGAAGCAGCTCTTTTTGTAGGAGACTTATTTAGAATGTATTCAAGGCTTTCAGAAAGAAACAAATGGAAATTAGATATTTTAAGTCTTAGAGAAGGAGATCATGGTGGTTACAAAGAAGTTGTAACTAGAATAATTGGAGAAGATGTTTATAAACAGCTTAAATTTGAAGCAGGGGTTCATAGAGTACAGAGGGTTCCTGAAACTGAGTCACAAGGAAGAATTCATACCTCAGCTTGTTCCGTTGCAGTTTTAGCAGAAAACGATCAATCTCATGAGATACATATAGATAAGAGTGAAATAAGAATTGATACGTTTAGGGCCTCTGGAGCAGGCGGTCAACACGTAAATAAAACAGATTCTGCTGTGCGACTAACTCATATTCCTACTGGATTAGTTGTTGAGTGCCAGGACGGAAGATCTCAACATAAAAATAAAGAACAAGCTTTATCTTTACTTCACTCAAAGTTAAATGATCTGGAAAAAGAAAAACAAGAAGCTAAAGAAGCAGAAACTAGAAAGGTAATGGTAGGTTCTGGTGATAGGTCTGAAAAGATTAGAACATATAACTACCCACAAAATAGAATAACCGATCATAGGATAGAATTTTCTGTTCACAATCTACCAGGTTTCTTAGATGGAGATATGGAATTAATGATCTCTACTTTATTAGAAGAAAACCAAGCTAGAGCTTTAGCAAACCTTGAGCAATGACTTCACTAGTAAGCTCACTATACTTCTTAAGAAATCATTCGATTCATAAATTAGAGAGAGTTGATGTAGAAGTTCTTATTTTGAAGGTATTGAAAGTATCTAGATCCTATATGTACGCGCACAATCCCTCATTGAACCTCAAACAGTTGGAAGAATTAGATTTTCTGATAAAAAGGAGACAAAGGGGAGAGCCAGTATCTTATTTAACAGGAACTAAAAGTTTTTGGACTCTAGATCTTGAGGTTAACTCAAAGGTTTTGATTCCTAGACCAGAGACAGAGTCTTTAGTGCAAGAAATTTTATTAAATTATAATTTAAAAAATAAAACTTTCTTAGATTTAGGCACAGGTTGCGGAACAATTGCTCTAGCTATAGCTTCAGAAAGGCCTGATTGGGTTATTTACGCAAATGACTATTCTTTTGATGCCCTTAAGATAGCCTATAGAAATTCAAATATTCACTCCTTAAAAATAAATCTTGTGAATAGCTACTGGGCAAACTCCTTTAAAGATAATTCTTTTGATGTTATTGCTTCCAATCCTCCTTATATAAAATTTAATGATGACAGACTATGTTCTGATGGTCTCTCATATGAACCAAGGATGGCATTAGTTTCTAGTGAAAAAGGCTTAAGTGATATTAAACAAATAGTAAAAAATAGTTTCAAAAAATTAAAGAATCAAGGAACCCTATATATTGAACATTCACCAGAACTACAAAGAGAAGTTTCTACACTTTTTCAAGAAAAGTTTGTAAACGTAAGAACTCATAAGGATTTGAATGGAGACGAGAGATTTACTTCAGGAGAAAAATTAGATGGATGATGAGCATTTGTTACGCTTTAGTAGACAAATAGTCTTACCGGAAATGGATTTGCAAGGCCAAAGCAGCCTTGCATCTTCTGCAGTTTTAGTAGTGGGAATAGGTGCTTTAGGTACAACAGTTTCAGAATATCTTTGTAGGGCTGGTATAGGCAACCTAACACTATGTGATCATGACAGGATAGAGGTTTCTAATTTACCAAGACAGACTTTATTCCATGAAGATGACATCGGAAAATATAAAGCTGAAATTGCATCTAAAAGACTCAACAAAATAAATTCAGATACTGAAACTAAAACTTTAGTTAAAGAGATTGACCAAAAATCTCTTGAAGATGCAATTATGCAAAATTATATTATTGTTGACTCAACAGATAATTTCACTACTAGATATCTAATCAACGAAATCTGTTACAAAAGAGCAGGAAAGTTAATATCTGGGTCTGCTTTGGGATGGAGAGGGCAAATCATTTCTTTTAACTTTAGTAACCAGGATATCCCCTGTTATGAGTGTTGCTTTGGTAAAGATATTTCTGAAGATCTTTCTTGTAGTGAAGTAGGAATTCTTGGACCAGTTGCTGGAGTAATAGGGTGCTTATTGTCTATTGAGGTAATAAAAATGATTCTAAAACTACCTATAGAAAAACCTTTTTTAAGAACATACGATTTTAAAGAGGAAGTTTTTAATAAAATTTCAATCAGGAAAGACATTAAATGTAAAACATGCAATCATCAAAAAAACTAATATTACTCTTGAAGCTTAGCACTTCCAGCTATATTCTGTCCGTCCAAAAAAATTAATAATTTAACAGAAGAGGTAAGATAAAGATGTTAGGAAATATGATGGAAGGCCAGTTAATGATATCTGGCCTAATAGAGTATGCTGAAAAATATTATAGCGATCAAGAAATAGTCTCCAGAACAGTAGAAGGGCCTATACATAGATGTACTTTTGTAGACCTAGCCAAAAGATCTAGAAAGCTTGCCAATGGTTTAAGCAACCTAGGTTTAAAGAAAGGAGACACTATAGGAACTCTGGCTTGGAATACTCACAGACACATGGAACTCTATTTTGGTGTTTCCGGTATAGGCGCAATTGTTAATACAGTTAATCCCAGACTATTTCCTGAACAACTAACATATATAATCAATCATGCAGAGAATAAATATTTATTTTTAGACCTTTCTTTTGTTGAGTTAGTTGAATCTTTAGAAAAAACTCTTACAAATATTGAAGGTTATGTGATCTTAACTGACAAAGAGCATATGCCTAAAACAAAATTAAAGAACGTTATTTGTTATGAAGAAATGATTAAAGATGAAAATGATAAATTTGATTGGCCAATATTTGATGAAAATACAGCTTCTAGTCTTTGTTACACCTCCGGGACAACAGGAAATCCAAAAGGAGTTTTATATTCCCACAGATCTACTATTTTACATGCATGGATAGTAAGCTTAGGGAACGCAGCTAATGTATCTAGTTCAAGTGTAATTCTACCTGTTGTACCCATGTTTCACGTAAACGCATGGGGTATTCCATATGCAGCTGCTATGAACGGAGCTAAGTTAGTCTTGCCTGGACCAGCTATGGATGGAGCTTCAATTTATGAATTAATTGACTCTGAAAAAGCAGATCTAATAATGGGAGTTCCAACAGTATGGCTAGGTCTTTTACAGTATCTCAACGAAACTAATCAAACATTAGATAGTGTCAAGAATGCTTTAGTTGGTGGTTCATCAGCACCAAGAGCTATGATTAAAGAATTTGAAGAAAAACATAATGTTTTTCTGCTTCATGGTTGGGGCATGACTGAAATGAGTCCATTAGGTACGGCAACGGTAAAAACAATAGATATGGAAAATATGGATTTAGAAAAAAGATACGATCTACAACAAAGACAAGGAAAGGCTTTCTTTGGGGTTGATATGACAATTGCTAATGATGAAGGTGAAGAGCTTCCTAGAGATGGTAAAGCTTTTGGAAGGCTGCTAGTTAAAGGCCCAACAATAGTTGAAAGATATTTTAAACAAGAAGATAGTGCTACTGACAAAGATGGTTGGTTTGATACTGGAGATGTAGCAAAAATTCACCCCGAAGGATATATGGAAATCGTTGATAGAAGTAAGGATGTTATAAAGTCTGGTGGAGAATGGATAAGCTCGATTGATCTTGAAAATGCTGCAGTTGGGCATCCAGATGTAGCTGAAGCTTGTGTTATAGGTGTCCTTCATAAGAAATATGATGAAAGACCTTTACTTCTTATTGTAAAGAATGCCGATACTGAGCCCACAAAAGAAGATATAACAAAATTTTTATCAGATAAGGTTGCCAAGTGGTGGTTACCAGACGATATTTTATTTGTAGATGAATTACCTCATACAGCGACAGGAAAACTTCTTAAAACTAACCTTAGAGAAGAGTATAAGGAACATTTAATTAAAAAATAGGAGAGAATATGATCGGTATTGTGCCTGGAGAAAAATTAATTGATTATGTAGGTAAAGACATAGGTTCTTCAGAATGGTTTGAAGTAGATCAAGAAAGAATAAACCAGTTTGCTGATGCAACTCTTGACTACCAATTTATTCATGTAGATTCAGAAAAAGCTACACCTTTGTTTGGTTCTACTATTGCACATGGTTTCTTATCTCTTTCCTTAATTCCACATCTAACTTCTCAAGCTATTCTAGCTCCTGAGAACTTAAAACATGTCTTTAACTACGGCCTGGACAAAGTTAGATTTATAAACCCTGTTAATGTAGGAGCAAGAGTAAGAACTCATAGTAAATGCGCTTCTGTTGAAGACAAAGGTGATGGAAGATATTTACTCAAAACCGAAATAACAATGGAAATTGAAGGAGTTGATAAACCAGCTTTTGTAGCAGAAACACTTTCAATGTTTATAACATAGTTTCAGATGAAGAAAGAGAGTGCTCTTACTGATAAAGCTATAAGTAATGCTGTAAAATTACTTCGAAAGAGTAAAAAAGTAGAGCAAGTATCTTTAACAAATATTTCTAATCAGCTTAGTGTTCCCTTAGAAGAATTGCATGCATATTTTAGTAATGTAGAAGATATTTTTTTAAAAGCCCAAAAAAAAGATTGGGAAAAGACCCATCGAATTTTAGATAAAAAAATTAGACAATCTAAAACTCCAGGAGACTTTATGGGAATTCTTGATTCTTTTTTTGAGCAAATGGTTACAGATCTATCGCAAGATGCTGACTTGAGATACGAAATGTCTATGTATCTCCCCGCTTGTCATAAATATAGAGAAAAAAATAAAAAAAGGTTAGAAAAGAAGCTTAAAAAGGTTATACAAAAGGGCTGGCCAGGAAAATCTACCAAAGTTTTAGAAAGACAAAGCGCGTTAATAATATTAATTTTTTATGGCTTTTTAGACCATATAGTTCATATAGATAAGCCTGATAGAAAAAAAATACTAAGGGATTTCAGCAATATGGTCTCTTTACACCTACAAGATAGAAAGTTCTTTTAGAAATGAAAAATCAAACAAAGTTAAAGCTCAGAATAATTAAAAAAACTATGCTTGCCCTTGAAAAGAATCAGCAAGTCCATAAAGTTTCTCTGATAGATGTAGCTGCGGAGTTAAATATAAAACCTGAGGATATATATCAATATTTTCAAGACATTGAGGAAGTTATTCTTAATGAACAAATATACATTAATAAAAAAATAGAAAACTATTTAACCAAAGGATTAAAAATATCTAAAGTCCCAGATGACTACAAGCAATTATTAGAAGGATGTTTAGATTTGTATATTGAAATACTTCCTGATTACGCTAATGCTGCTTTAGCAGCTAGCTATTACTTACCCGAGTGTTTAGAAGAAAGAAAAAGAGCTAAAAATTTTTATATGGGGTTTCTTCGTCAAGCGATTAGAAAAGGGTGGCCAGGAAAAGTAAAAAATGTAGTTGATAGGCAAGCTGAACTAGTGTTAATTACTATCTATGGTTTATACGAAGCTGTTTCTGATAAGAATATTTCGGAAAGGAAAAAAATTACTGCTGATGTAAAAAATATGATCAATTTACACTTACAGGATAGACTATTTTTTTAGTTTCCTCTTTAATATTTCATTAACCTGTTTTGGATTGGCTTTGCCACCAGAAATTTTCATTACCTGTCCAACAAAGAATCCAAATAACCTGTCCTTTCCTGATAGGTATTTTTCTAATTGCTCTTGATTTTCTTTGATAACCTTATCTATCATTTCCTCAATTTCAGACTCATCCGAAACTTGAGCTAGCTCCTCTGATTGAATAATTTCATCAGCAGTTTTTGATGTATTCCACATTTTTTCAAAGACATCTTTAGCTATCTTCCCTGATATAGTAGAGTCCTCGATCCTTCCTATAAGTAACCCAAGGGATTTAGAAGAAATTTTAGACTCGTTTATTGAAACATTATGTTTATTAAGTAGTCCATTTAACTCACTATTTATCCAGTTAGCAGATAATTTAGGAGATTTAGATACCTTGGTACATGATTCAAAGAAATCAGCTATATCTTTATCAGCAGCAAGAACTTTAGCATCGTAGCCATTGAGTTTGTATTGACTTACAAACCTTTCTATTTTCTCATTGGGTAGCTCTGGCATATCCTTCTCCACTTCTTCTTTGAAAGAATCTTTAATTCTTACGGGCAAGAGATCAGGTTCAGGAAAATATCGATAGTCATTAGCAAATTCTTTAGATCTCATAGGTCTGGTAGTATTTTTTTGGGAATCATATAGCCTTGTTTCTTGAGTAATTGAATGTCCTTTTTCTAATTCACCTATTTGTCTGTTTATTTCAAACTCAATTGCTTTTTCAACGAACTTGAAAGAATTAACATTCTTAGTCTCTGTTCTAGTTCCTAGTTCAGTAGATCCTTTTTTTCTTACTGAAACGTTTGCATCACATCTCATAGAACCCTCTGCCATATTTCCATCTGATATTTCAAGGTATCTAACTATTGAATGTATATTTTTTAAATAAGCTACTGCTTCTTGAGGGCTTCTAATATCAGGCTCTGAGACTATTTCTAGTAGTGGAGTCCCAGCTCTATTTAAGTCAATTCCTGACATTCCTTCAAAGTCTTCGTGCAAGGATTTACCTGCATCTTCTTCGAGGTGTGCCCTAGTCACTCCTATTCTTTTAGAATCTTTATCATCTAGTGAAATATCTAAATATCCATTCTCAACTATTGGCTTATCCATCTGGCTGATTTGATATCCTTTTGGTAGGTCAGGGTAAAAATAGTTTTTTCTAGCAAAAATAGTAGGGCTATTGATTTTTGCATTTAAGGCTATACCTAAACGTATTGCCATTTTTAAGACTTCTTCGTTTAAGACTGGCAATACTCCAGGAAGCGCTATATCAACATGGCAAGCTTGGGTATTAGGGAGTGCACCAAAGTTAGTACTGGCTCCAGAAAATAATTTAGATTTTGTGGCCAGCTGTACATGAACCTCTAATCCTATCACTGCTTCCCAGTTACTCATTTTAATTCGGGTCTCTCTTCATGCCATTTAGTAATACCCTGAAATTGATGAGCAACTTTTAATAAAAGATTTTCATCAAGGCTTTTACCAATAAGCTGCATGCCAAGCGGTAAGCCTTTTTCAAAACCACAAGGGACTGAAATAGCAGGTAAACCAGCTAAATTTGCTGGAATTGTAAATATATCTTGTAGATACATTTCTGTAGGGTCTTTTAATTTTTCTCCTTTCTTGAAAGCTGTATCAGGGGTTGAGGGAGACATAATTAAATCTACTTCAGAAAAAACTTTATTGAAGTCATTTGCTATCAACTGTCTACATTTTTGAGCTTTCAAATAGTAAGCATCGTAATATCCAGCTGAAAGGACATAGGTACCTATCAAAATCCTTCTTTTAACCTCATCACCAAAACCCTCTTCTCTTGTTCTCATATATAAATCTTCTAAGTCTTTAGGGTTTTCACATCTATAACCATACCTGACCCCATCATATCTTGATAAATTGGCTGAACATTCCGCAGGAGCAACAATGTAGTATACCGGTAAAGATAAATTAATATTTGGAAGAGAGACATCTACAAATTCTGCTCCTAAATTTATAAATACCTTTTGTGCTTCTTTAAGTGACTTAATAAGATAATCCGGCAGATCTTTTTCGAAAAATTCTTTTGGAAGACCTATTTTAAGGCCTTTAAATTTAGATTCTAAATTTTCACCTATTCCTTCTTGCGAGACATCTAAACTAGTTGAATCCTTGGGGTCATACCCAGAAATTGCTTGAAGTAATATTGCAGCATCTTCTGCAGATCTAGCTATTACTCCTCCTTGATCTAGGCTAGAAGCAAAAGCAATCATTCCAAATCTAGAAACTCTTCCATAAGTAGGTTTAATACCTGTCATGCCGCACAGAGAAGCTGGCTGTCTTATAGATCCTCCGGTATCAGTTGCTGTTGCTGCTGAAGCTAGACCTGCAGCCACACAAGAAGCTGAACCTCCAGAAGATCCTCCTGGAACGCATTCAAGATTCCAAGGGTTATTTACTTTTCCAAAATAACTTGTCTCATTTGAAGAGCCCATGGCAAATTCATCCATGTTTGTCTTCCCTAAACTTACTAAACCCATTTTTTCTATTTTTTCTGAGACAGTAGACGAATAAGGTGATTTAAAAGAGTGAAGCATTTTAGAGCCGCAGGTAGTTAAAACTCCTTTAGTACAAAAAATATCCTTTTGAGCAATTGGTATTCCGTCTAGTTTTAATGGATTTCCTGATTTATACCTTTTATCTGCTATTTCAGCTTGATGCATTGCATCTTCTTCTAGCACTGTAATAAAACTATTAATTTTAGGGTCTATCTTTTTAATCCTGTTTAAGTAGTTACTTGTTAGATCTTGACTAGAAAACGATAATTCCCTTAAGCCTTGAAGTTGCTCTTTCAAAGAAAGTTTATGTAGTTCCATTAACTTTCCTCATCAATAACTTGTGGTACTAGAAACAGCCCTGATTTTGTTAGAGGAGCTGGCTCTTGTAGAGCCTCTCTCTCATCTGTTTCTGTCACTTCGTCTTTTCTAAGAGGCTGAAAAACATTAGCTGGATGAGACATAGGTTCTACATCTGTGGTATTAGCATCATTAAGAACTTTAAATAAATTCAGAATAGCCTCTAGCTCATTTTTCAAAGATTGCATCTTATCTTCATGAATATTTATTCTTGCAAGATATGCTATTTCCTCTAATTCTTTATCTGTTAAATCCATAAATAACTTTTAATAATACGAAAAATTGGCTAATGTACCACATTGTTGCTTGCTCAAAAACTGTGCAGTTGCTAGAGTGTTGCAGTTTACGACTCCTAACATGATTGTATACGAAATATGTTAAAAAGATTAAGAGGTTTTTTCTCTAACGATTTGTCCATAGATTTAGGGACAGCGAATACTTTAGTCTATGTTAAAGAGAAAGGAATTATTCTTAATGAACCCTCTGTAGTTGCTATAAAAAAAGAAGAAGGCCGAAGGACAGTTGTTGCTGTTGGAGCAGAAGCAAAGAAAATGTTAGGACGAACTCCTGGAAATATATCTGCAATAAGACCACTAAAAGATGGAGTTATTGCAGATTTTCAAGTCACTGAAGAGATGCTTAAATATTTTGTTAGAAACGTTCATGAAGATAGCTATGTTAGACCAAGCCCAAGGGTCCTGGTTTGTGTGCCTTGTGAATCAACTCAAGTTGAGAGAAGAGCAATTAGAGAGTCAGTTATGAAGGCAGGAGCTAGAGAAGTTAGACTAATTGAGGAACCAATGGCAGCAGCTATAGGAGCTGGGATGCCAGTAGAAGAAGCTAGTGGTTCCATGGTTGTAGATATAGGAGGTGGTACAACAGAGATAGCTATTCTAGCTTTAAATGGAGTTGTGTATGCTAACTCTCTTAAAGTTGGAGGGGATAAACTTGATGAATCAATTATTTCCTATGTAAGAAGAAATCAAGGAGTTTTAATTGGCGATGCCACTGCTGAATCGATAAAACAAATGATTGGAACTGCCTCTCCAGACTCAGAGGTAACCAAGATGGAAGTAAGAGGAAGAAATTTAGCTGAAGGTGTTCCTGTAACAATAGAGATGAATAGCAAACAAGCATACGATGCAATGCTAGAACCTTTATCGGCAATTGTGCAAGCTATCAGAACAGCTCTAGAGCAATCACCGCCAGAACTCAGTGCAGATATTTCTGAAAGAGGAGTTGTTCTTACAGGTGGCGGTGCTATGTTAAGAGATTTCGATGTTCTCATCTCAAATCAAACTGGGGTGCCTGTCTCTGTTGCCGATGATCCATTAACTTGTGTTGCCCGAGGTGGTGGCAGTGCCTTAGAGATAATGGATAAATATGATATTGATCTTCTTTCTACGGAATAAGCCCATCCATTCTTTGTTTTTGGGGCCAGGAAATTAATGCTTAACAAAGAGCATAAAGTTTACCAGATAAGTAGTGATGCAATATTTGCTATCCCTACGATGAAACCTTTAAAGGTATTGATTTCAATATTAATATCTTTTTTTCTTATTTTGCTCGATATAAATTATAGTATTTTAGACAAGTCTAGGGGGTATACCCAAGACATCCTATCTCCACTTCATGAATTTATCACCTTACCTGTAAGTGCAGTGGATACATTTAAAAAAAGTTTTGTGCTAAATAAAGAACTTAAAGAACAGGTTCAAACATTAAAAGAAGAGAATTTAAAACTAGAAGTAATTAACAACTTCCTTTCCCAAATCTCTGAAGAAAATAAAATGTTAACTGAACTTTGGTTAACAACAAAAGAAAACCCAGGGAATTATTTGATAGCACCTAAGAGAAATATAGCTTCAAATGAGTTTAATCCCATTTTGACATTAGACTTACCTATTAAAAACCGAAAGGTAGATCTAAATAATCCTGTGATTTCAGTTAATGGTTTAGCTGGAAGAGTTAGTGCTTTGGGTATAAAGAGTGCAGAAGTTATTTTGATTCAAGATGTTAGGTCGTTTGTGCCAGTAATTGGTTCGAAATCTAGATTAAAAGCTATTATGCAGGGTGCAGGTATCAATAGAAAAGGGACAATCATAAATATAAAGAAGAATACTAAATTTATCCTAAATGAGGACATCTATACATCTGGAGCAGGGGGTGTATTTCCTAGAGGCCTATATGTAGGAAAAATAGTTTCCAAAATAGACGACTCCAGCAGCGATTTTATTAAACTTAAAATTGCCTTTAAAGAAGATCCGTTCTCTACTGACTATTACTTAATATTTAATAATGATTAGATCAATCAGAAGGAAGAATAATTTTTATATATATCTAAGTTTAATCCTAGCGCTTTGTATTGATTCCCTCACATTTAGTTCTACTTTTCATTTTATTAAACCTTCTTTAGTTCTTCTTACCTTGATCTATTGGAATTTAGCAATTCCAGACAAAGTAGGTATTTCTCTTTCTTTAGTGTTTGGTCTTCTTAGTGATGTACTCATGGGAACAGTTTTAGGTATCCATTACCTGCTTTTTGTAATTATTACTTACTTCTGCCAAAGGTTCTTTTATCAGATAAGAGTTATGCCAATATACCAGCAATCTATAGTTTTCTTTTTCGTGTTTATTTTCTTTAAATTTACTTTATCTTTAGATTTTTTTGGAGTTAATATATTTAAGAGTAATTTTTCTGATATAACTTATTTATTAAATACGATAGCTTTTGGGGTAATTTCTGCATTATGCTGGATCCCAGTTTTTTTAATACTTAGGAAGTACAGACGTAGATGGATAACTATAGAATGATCTCTTTACAGAAATTCTTTAGAATCTCTTTATCATTAGTCCTTTGTTTATTTTTATTAGCATCTCTTTTTTCCTTTTTTCTATCTAATGAGAAGGCATTAGAGAGAGTCTCTTCCTTCTTATTTGAGGCTAATATAGAGGCAAGAATAGAGAGTTCTGTTTGGCATCCTAAAGGACCTTATTTACATTTAAGCAAACTATCCTATAAAACCGAGACATTGAATATCAACCTTTCTAATGTTGATATTGATATAGATTTTTTTGATTTGCTTTTTAATAAAAAAATAAAATATTTCTCAGCTGATACTTTAGATATATCATTTCTCGAAATAAACACCCAAGCAATAACACCTAAATTTATTGATTTACAGGTACTATTTTCTCAAGAAAAGACATTTATTAGAGAAATTTCAATAAACTACAAAGGTCATAAATTATTTGTAGGATCTTTATCAATCTTCTCGCAAAATAATTCGAAGGGAATAGAGGTAGTTTCTAAAGATAATAGTCTTAAGCTACAAGCAAATGTTGATTCAAACAAAAGATTAAAAGGATTCATAAAGGCAGAAGATTTTGTACTTCAACCGGGTGTGTGCAAGCAATGCAAGGAGTATGCCTTAAGATCTGGGAATTTCTGGTTGTCAATTGAAAATAAAAAACTAGTTAAATTCGAAGGTAATTTTTCTTTAAATTATTTTAAAAACAGAAATTTTGAAACTTTAGAGGGTGAAATTAAGATGGTAGATAATAAGGAAAGTACTTTATTCTCAATTAAACCAACAAAATCTAGCTCTGATTATCCTTTAATCTTTTTAGGTCTTTCCAGAGATCAATTTAGATTCTTTATTCCTCAAACTAAATTTGAGGATTTCCTTGGTCTCCCTTTTATAAAAGATACTATTAAAATTCCTAATAAATATTCCATTGAAGGTTATTTAAACAATCTTAACATATTGTTTATAGACAATAGCCTGGTGGAGGTTAAAACTGATTTCAAGAATTTAGTTGTTGAAAGAAATAAAAAAGATTTATTTCAAGGTTTAGAGGGAAGAGTCGTTTATTCAAACTTAAATTCAAGTATTAAAATAGATGCTCTTTCAATTCTAGTTAACAACAAAGATCTATTTAGTGAAGAGATTTTATTCAACAACTTTAAAGCAATGATTAATTTAGATTTTTCATCAGATAAGATTTTAGTTTCGAATAATTATTTTTCGACTTTCTTCAATGAATCTATGATACAAGGAAGGTTTTCAATACCTTACTCACCGCATAATAACCAAAATGATTTTGTATTTTTTATGAACTCAAAGAACATGAGTAACCAAGATTTGCTTAAACTATTTCCTAACAGCACTGATCTACAACCTATAAACTCCTGGATGAGTAGAAGAATAGGTTGTGGAACATATGAGTATATTGATTTATTCTACAGAGGATCTGTAAATTTAAGTGCATCTAACTCTAGCTCTTCCTTTTTTATGGAATTTTCGGGCAATGAATTTTGCTATAAAGATCAGAAAATACCATTAACAAATGTAAAACTTAAAGGATTGGTTCAAGATGATCGCCTTCTATCTAGGTTAGACAAAGGAGATATAAGGGGGGCTAATATAAGTGGTGATATAGAAATTCTAACAAACAACAAAAACCAATCTATGCTTCAGATAGAATCTAAGGTTACTGGTAATTTTAGCTCTTTATATGAAATAACTGCTTCAATCTTAAACCAAAACAGTAATTTTGAGGGAATAGGAAAACGGGGTACTTTCGATTCTAAATTTAACTATAGTGCACCTTTAATGAATAAGACCTTTAATCCTAGAAACAAATCAACCGAGATTGATTTAGATCTAAAAATAAAAGATGGCCTTATAGAGGAAATACCATTCTATGAAAAGATAGAGAATATAAATTCTAGAATCGTTTTTAACAATTCTGTAGGAATAAAAAAGGGATTCCTAGACTTAACCTTTAATAAGCAAGATTTCGCATTTAAACTTAAAACTAATAAGAAAGATGACACAACATATACTCAAATTAGTACAAGTGAGTTTATAGACTTTAATAATCTTTTCTTTAAAGGGAATTTTCCAGGTGAATTATCAGGTCGTTCGCAGACAGAAGTCTCTATCAAACTTCCTTCTTACTTGAAAGCCTCAGATAATCATAATTCTGAACTTCTTATCTATAGTAAGTTAGAAGGGACCTCCATTGCACTTTCTTCAGTTCTACAAAAAAAATACCAGGAAGAAATGCCATTTTCTTTAAACATTAATTCTTACAATGATACTAATTTAAACTTCAAGATTGGAGATTCTTTAAGAGGAAAATTTAAATTATCGCCGGTTATGGGTGGCTTTATTATTCTAGGTGAGAAGAAAAGAACAATTTCTATAGAACCACAAAAAATTATAATCTTGGGAAATCTAAAGGATCTAAATTTAGATACTTTAAATCTAACTAAAATTAGTGGCTCAGGTTTTAATAAAAATCTTTTTATTGAAGGCCTATCTATTTCTAATTTAAGTTTAGGAAACTATTCTCTAAAGGATGTGCTTCTAAATATGGAACCTAATGAGTATGGGCCTACCGTAAATTTTGTGAATGATGAAATAAGTGGGTCTTTAGGGCTAAGAGAAGATGCACTTTTAGTAGATCTTGACTATTTAGATCTAAATCTAGATTTAAATAAACAAAACACTTCTTTCTTAGATTTCTTTAATAATTTTGATCAAACAATAAATTTCAATATCAAAGAAATTAATATAAATAGAAAGCTCTATGGCTCTTGGTCTTTCACTATCAGAATGAAACAAAATACATTGGTTTTAGGAGGTATAAAAGGGAACTATGGAGAATGGGGTGTTTTAAGCGAGGAAGACAAAATTTCTAATATGAATATATTAAAGACAAGACTTGGTTGGAGAACTGAATTTAATGGTCATATATATTCTAAGAGACCAATAGAGGCTCTTAACCAAATAGGATTTAACCCGAGTTTTGATCTTAAAGAGATAGATTTAAGTACAAATTTTTATTGGAACAGTCTACCTTGGGACTTTGAATATAATGAACTAGAAGGTTCAGTCTACTTGAAATTAGAGGAATTAGTGTTCGATGAAACTGACTATCAAAATCAGATGACTAATGATAATTTTGATAATATCAGGAGACTCATGGGCATAATGAATCCTAAAGAGTTAGATAAGATTTTTGATTTAAGAAGGTGGAGAAATGGATTTATAGCAGATTCTTTGCAAGGAGAGCTATTCATTAAAAGAAATTATATTGTTATAAAAACTCCATTGATTCTTAAAACTTCTTCTGGAGACTTTGAATGGTCAGGAGAAATAAGTAGAACCGAAAAAGGTGCATTAGATAGTTTAGACTTAGAAATGACCATGACTCTTCCTTTAAAAGACTACCTTAACTTTTCTTTATTGGGCGGTCCTATAGCCTGGGTTACAGTCAGGGTAGCTGGTAAGGCCTTAGAAGAAAGTATAGATAAGATCGCAAGCGGTAAATGGATTGTAGAAGGAACAATTTCTGATCCTGTTCTTGAATTTGAAGGTTGGTTTAAAAATTAACTTCTTATAGAGGTTCAGATTAAAGAAATTTTTGGTCTTTTCTTTTATATGCTGGAGGAAGCTCGGCTAGTTCTCTATATTTAGAGACTGTTCTTCTGGCTAAATTGATTGAAAAATCAAGTCTTAGGGAGTCCTTTATTTGATTATCTGTGAGCGGGTAACTTTTATTCTCAGATTTTATTACTTTAGAAATTAAGCTTATTAGATTATTAGGGCTTATTTCGTTTCCTTTTAATTTACTCGAGACACTTTTCTCACAAAGTTTTTCTAGACGAAATACTTGACTAGGAGTTTGTATATATTTTGATTTAATTATTCTTGAAATAGTTGAAGGATTTAAGTTTAGAGACCTAGCTATTTCAACATTAGTTAACGGAATAAGATCTTTTTTCTTATCTAAATATCTATGCTGCTTTCTCACTATGTATTTAGAAACTCTGAGAAGAGTCTCCTGTCTTTTTTCATAACCCTTAAAAAAAGACTGAACATTATTCCTAGTTGTTATAGTTGTTTCTTTTAAGGTCTCTTTTATAGCTTCTTTAAAGGAATCAGAAAAGAATTTATCATTTCTTATAACCGTCCAATGATCTTCATGTTTAAAGGCTTTAACGTCTGGTTGTATATAAATATTTTCATCTGAAACTAGATTGATTCCAGGATCCAAATTTATTCTTTTAAATATTTGCTTGAATTCGGAAGGTATTGAGTCTTTAGATATTTTCTTGTGTTTTATTTTTTGAATAATATCCCAGGCTTCTTCTTTTTTCCTGTCATCAATTTCCAGATTCTTAATTTGGACCTCTATAGACTCTTCTATAGATCTATACCCACAACCCACTGGTTCAAAGTTTTGTATTACTTTTAGCACTTTCTCTATACTTTTATTCTTTATGTTTAAATTAAAATCTTCTTTCACTATAAGTTTTAAATCAGTAAAATTTATTTCAGGATCCAATCTACCGCTGTCTTCAATTGAATCAATTAGGAATTCACCAATTAGAATTTCTACATCATTAAGGAATGCGATTTCTAGCTGCTTTGTTAATTTATTTCTAAGTGTCTCACTTTCTTCAAGAAGGTTTACAGTTTCAATTGATTGATTGTTTTTAAAGAAGCTTCTGTATTTATCATGCAAAAATTCATCTTTAAATCTGTAAAATCTCTTCGACTTATCTTTTCCTTCTAGTTCATTTATGATTTCTAATATTTCATTGTTAAGTGATGCTCTTGAGGCAGACAGGAGCTTAATCTGATTTAGCAATCTAGGGGTTAAACTAAAACGGAGTTTTTGTTTTGTAGATAAAACTTGTTTTACCATTAACTCTCTAAAGTATTTCCAAGGTAAATTTCTTTAACCAGTTTATTCTTTTTAACTTCATCAGGGGTTCCAGTAGCAAGCTCCTTACCCTCACTCATAATAAGTATCTTGTCACAGATCTTCATAGTTTCTCTAACATTATGATCGCTTATTAGTATTCCTATATCGCGTTTCTTCAATGATTTAATAATAATTTTCAATTCAGATACTGCTATAGGGTCTATTCCAGCAAATGGCTCATCAAGTAATAAATAATTAGGCTTAAGAGCTAAAGCTCTTGCTATTTCTGTCCTCCGTCTTTCTCCTCCTGATAGCTTAATACCTTTTGTTTCAGAGAAATTAGATAGATTGAAATCTTCAATAAGGGTTTCTGTTTCTTTTAAAAGCTCTTCTTTTTTTAGGTTTCCTCTTTGTTCTAGAGAAGATTTTATATTATCTTTCACACTTAACGCCCTAAATATAGATGGTTCTTGAGCTAGATAGGATAGTCCTTTTTTAGATCTTGCTGATATCCCTTTATGAGTAATCTCTTCGTTATCTAGTATTATTTTTCCTGAATCTGATTTTTCAAGCCCTGAAATCATGTAGAAAAAGGTAGTTTTACCTGCTCCGTTTGGACCTAACAGACCAACCACCTCTCCTCTTTTAACCTCTATAGAAACCTCGGTAACAATTTTTTTTCCAGAATATGATTTTGATAGTGATTCAGCTATTAATTTCATTTCTAATTTTGGTTATTTTTGATTTATTGGAACTAATAATTCTTCTTAAAGAAAAGTCATAAGTTATTTCTTGGCTTTCAATTTTCATATCTTTCAAGTCTATAGTCGCATTCCCTTTAAGATGGATAATGTTCTTGTCAGGTTCTAAGACAACAGAGTTTGCCTTAGCTGAGAATATATGATTTTTATTACTTGAATTTATATTGGGGCTAATTATATTTACTTTAATCGGTTTTTCTTTGAAGTTTAGATAAAAACTTTGTCCAATTATTTCCATTTGTCTATTCTTAAGCCTTACCTTATCTTTTGATGAAGAGATCATGTTATTTTTATGGAAGGATATATTGCTCCCTTCTAGAGAGAATTCATTATCTTCTTGATTAGAATCTATCTTAGTATTATCTAAAAAAATTATACTTTCATCATCATTAAAAAATTTAGCGGTATTAGAGGAGATTTTACTTAATGACCTGTCAGAAGAGATTTCTAATTTTGGCTCTATAAGTTTATGCACTTTATTTGTAAATTTTTTAACCGACTTCGCGCTTAGTTCAATATTTTTATCTTTAGAGAAAAAGAAAACTTCGTTAATAATAGGTAAATTTATATCTTCATAATCGCTCGAATGCAGTTGACTCTGCACCGTTGTTAAGAAAATTACGAAAAGAATTGTTTTACTAAGTTTTGACATTCATACGAGACCAGCTTCAATAAGATCATGCATTCTTATAACTCCTTTTACTTTACCTCCCTTATCTGTAGCAATAAGTGAATAAATTTTATTTTCATTCATAATTTGTATTGCAGCAGTTGCTAATGACTCTAGATTTATAGTTTTAACCTTTTTTGACATAACTTTTGAAATAGAAGTTGTTCTTATATCTAAATTCTTATTTAAAGATCTTCTCAAATCACCGTCGGTGAATATTCCTTTCAATGTACCCCTGTCTATGATTATAGCAATTCCAAGCCCTTTAGAAGAAACCTCTATTAAGGCATTGGAGAGAGGACTATTTGAAGTAACTATCGGCAAAGAATTTCCTTTATGCATTAGGTCCTTCACTTTTAAGGTTAAAGCCTTACCTAATTTACCTCCTGGGTGAGATAGAGCAAAGTCGTTTTCTTTAAATCCTTTACTTTTTAGTAAAACCACCGCTATTGCATCCCCTAATGCAAGAGCTGCAGTTGTGCTTGTTGTTGGAGCTAAATTTAGGGGACAAGCCTCTTTAGAAATACCTGTATCTAAGTTTATCTTAGAGGACTTAGCAATTGGAGATTCTTTAGAACCAGTTATGGAGTAGAAGTCACATTTTACTCTCTTGAGATTAGGTATAAGAGCCAAGACCTCAAGACTTTGACCAGAGTGAGAGAAAATAAGAACTTTGTCATCCTTGCTAACAGTTCCTATATCACCGTGCAGACCTTCTGCTGCATTAATAAAAATTGATGGTGACCCTGTACTAGATAATGTAGCAGAAACCTTTTTAGCTACATGACCAGATTTACCTACTCCAAGAGTAATTATTTTTCCTTGAGTTTTTTGGAGTGATTTGCAGACTTTAACAAAGTTTTCGTTTAGAGAATTTGCCAGTTCAGTCAATCCTTGTGCTTCAATATTTAAAACTTCTTTTCCTGCCTTTAGATGGTTTATTTTTTTCATATATAAAATAGATTATTCAATGTGCATATAGTAACGAAATAAAATAGCTACTCAAAAAAATTAGACTCAATATAACACTCCCAGTTCTAATTTTTTTTGATAAAGAAAAAATATAAATAGAAAAAATTAAAGTAATAATAAACATTAATAATAGGAGAGGCATCCATTCTGTAACATTCCAACCTTCAGAAATATCTGTTTCATAGAATAGACCAGGAATTGCCAAAACAAAAAGACCATTGAATATGTTAGACCCAATAAGTGTTCCAGCTACAGTCTGATACCTTCCTTTCATAGCTAGTGATATAGATGCAGCTATCTCAGGAAGACTTGTTCCTATGGCTAAAATCGTGAAACCAATAAACAATGAACCTAACTCATATCTTTCTAGTATTTGCATTGCTCCTTTAGTAATTAACCAAGCAGCTATTATTAAAATGAAAATGGCTAAAAAGAGCTTTAAATAGTTAAAAAAAGACTTTTCAGCTATTTTTTCACTTGGTGTGTCTTTTCCATTTCTAAACCAATAGCCTATAACTAAGCCCAAACCAGATAAGAGGACTAAAGAAGAAAAGGGTGAGAATGGGTCTATCCATAAAATTATTATTATTAAAATACTAGAAACTAATAATATATATAGATCTTTTATAATATTTGAGTCTTGTGTTAATTGTTGTTTTTTTAAAGATATAACCAAAAGTACAGACCCAAACACAAGAGATAGATTAGCAATATTTGACCCTATTATATTACCTATAACCATAGTCCCTTTTTTTTCAAAAATAGCAAAAATGCTAGTTAGCATTTCAGGGGCTGATGTTCCAAACGCAATAACAGTAGAACCAATAAAGAAAGGGGACATTCCGGACTGTTGTGCAGATATAACGGAATACTTCTCTAACTTCTCAGCGCTATACCATATCAACAGGACGCCAAGAGAGATAATTAATAATGATGTACCAAGCATAAAATAGATAACTAAGCAGTTTATAACACTACTCAGATGATATAATAATAAAATATATTCTTATTATCTCTAATGAATCGCTTAAAAGAAACAATAGTAATCTTGTCTTTTTCATTTCTAGGTTTTTCTCCAGAAATTTATCCTTCAAGTGCTAGTGAGTATGCAGCACTTACTCATGAAAAGATACAAACAGTTATACAAGAAAATGATGAATTATTTAAAGAGCAACCAGAGCAGTTTACTAAACTAATTGCGGAGGCTTTCAGCCCTATTGTTGACTTTAAAAAGATATCTAAAAGTGTTATGGGTAAGTATCAAAAAACTGCCAGCAAAGATCAAATAGAAAAGTTTGCTAAAGTATTTAGAGAAAGCCTATTGGATAAGTACTCTAAAACTCTCGTAGAATTTAAAGATGAAAGAATTATTGTTTTACCTTCTAGACAAAATAATCAAGGAAGAGCAGTAGTTGAAATTGAAATTCATACCTCTACAAAAATATATCCTGGAAAATATAGTATGTATTTAGATAAAAACTCGAAATGGAAAATAATAAACATTATGATTAATGGCATAAATCTTGGTTTGGTATTTAGAAATCAATTTTATTCTTCAATGGAAAAATATAATCAAGATATAGATAAAGTGATCAATAGTTGGATTTCTACAATATAGTCTTATGGATAAACTTGTTATCAAAGGGAAAAATGAGCTAAGTGGAGAAATTTATGCCTCCGGAGCAAAAAATTCTGCTCTACCTGTCTTGGCTTCTTCCCTGCTTACAAATTCACCTCTTAGAGTAAAGAACCTTCCCCACCTTAATGACGTGACAACTATGCTTGAGTTGCTTGGTTCCATGGGAATAGATGTTATGTTGAGTGAAGATATGGAGGTGGTAGTGGACTCCTCTTCTATTAAAAACCTTGATGCCAGATATGAATTGGTAAAAACTATGAGAGCCTCGATTTTAGTTTTAGGACCAATGTTATCTAAATTTAGGAAAGCTAGAGTAGCTTTACCTGGAGGTTGTGCTATAGGCAGTAGACCAGTTAATCTGCATATAAATGCAATGAAGTCCATGGGAGCAGATATAAGTTTAGAAGACGGTTATATAAATGCTTCAGTTAAGGGAAGGCTAAAGGGAGCAAAAATAAATCTTGATCCTGTAAGTGTAACTGCAACAGAAAATGTCATTATGGCTGCTTCACTTGCAGAAGGTATTACTACAATTCAGAATGCAGCTAGGGAACCTGAAGTAGTAGATTTAGTGAAGTGTCTAAGAGGCATGGGTGCAAATATAGAAGGAGAGGGATCAGATCAAATAATTATAAGGGGAGTAGAAGAATTAGAAGGTTCTGATTTCTCTGTAATGCCAGATAGGGTTGAAACTGCAACTTATTTAACAGCTGTAGTAATGACCGGTGGTTCTATAAAGATCAAATCAGCTTTTCCAGACTCTCTCAGCGCAGTAATATCTAAACTTGAAAATGCTGGAGGAGTTTTCGAAGTTGGAGAAGATTGGATAGCTTTAACTATGGACAAAGCAAGACCATCCTCAACAAGCTTAACAACAGGACCTTATCCTTCCTTTCCTACAGATATGCAGGCTCAGTTTATTTCTCTTAACTCTATTGCAAAGGGGAATTCAACTGTAACAGAAACAGTTTTTGAAAATAGATTTATGCATGTACAAGAAATTGCCAGGATGGGAGGCAATATTTCTCTTAAAGGAAATACTGCTGTTATAGAGGGGACTAAAACTTTAAAAGGAGCACCAGTTATGGCAACTGATCTTAGAGCTTCGGCTAGCTTGGTGCTTGCTGGTTTAGTGGCTAAAGGGACAACATTTATAGACCGCATCTATCATATCGATAGAGGTTATGAAAGAATAGAAGAGAAGTTGAAACTTCTAGGGGCAGATATAGAAAGGATTTCTTAAGAATGAGTAGTGATAGTTTGATCTTAGCATTGCCGAAAGGAAGAGTATTTGAATCTTTTAAACCTTTATTAGATGGTACCAATTTCCAGTTAAAGATAGAAAAGGATAGATCAAGAAAGATTCTAATAGATACAAAATCAAAGAGTCTAAAAATTCTGCTTATTAGAGGTTGGGATATACCTACTTACGTAAATGCTGGTGCAGCTCACCTTGGGGTAGTTGGAAAAGATATTCTTTTAGAAAAGTCATCCGAAGAATTTATAGAATTGTTGGACTTAAAAATTGCGAGGTGTCGTTTATGTCTAGCAGGAAAGAGACATATCCTTGAAACATCTGGAAAGATGAGAATTGCTACTAAATATCCCACTGTCTCAATTGAATTTATGAAAAGTTTAGGCATACAAGCTGAAATATTCTATTTACATGGATCTCAAGAAGTAGCCCCCATGTTAGGTTTATCTGATGGAATAGTAGACTTGGTCGATTCTGGAAAAACACTAAATGACAACGGTTTAAAAGAAATAAAGGTAATTAAGAATATTTCTGCTCGTTTAATTTCTAATAAAGCAGCTCTTAAAACTAAAGGCAATTTAATTACTGAATTAAAGGAAACTTTATTATCCAAAATATAAATTATGTTTGGTCTAAGACTCTCTTATAAAAGCGATTCTTTTGAAGAGGAATTTCAACATTTCTTGTCTAAAAGACAAGTAGTTCCTATAGAGCTAAAGATTTCTGTAGAAGAAATAATATCTTCAGTAAGAGAGGAGGGAGATGAAGCCTTAAAAAAATATAGTCTGGAGTATGAAGGCTCGTTTAGGGAGGATTTTAAGATTACTAAGGAAGAGATACTTAACTCTTCAAAAGAATTAGATAAAAGGATATTTGAAAGTTTAGAGTTCTCTTATCGTAGATTAAAGGAATATCATCAAGATTGTTTTGAAAAAATACATTTAGAGTCTTTAACTAACGGTATTGGGAGATTAATCAAACCTATTGAAAGTGTTTGTATTTATGCTCCAGGAGGTAAAGCTGTATATCCTTCTACAATATTAATGGCAGCTGCGCCAGCAAGAGTAGCTGGAGTGAGAAGATTAGTTCTCTGCACTCCAAATCCTTTAGACAATATTAAAAGTTTAATCTCTGCAGCTACTCTAATCGCCGGTATAGATGAACTATATTTTTTGGGTGGGGCACAATCAATTGCAGCAATGGCAATCGGTACGCAAACAGTAGACAGAGTTGATAAGATAGTAGGTCCAGGAAATAAGTATGTTTCAGAAGCAAAAAGACAATTGTATGGTGAGGTAGGTTTAGACTCAATTGCAGGTCCCTCAGAAATAGTGATATTAGCCAGTGAAGCTTCTAACCCTGAAAAGGTAGCTTGGGATCTTATGGCTCAATCTGAGCATGATCAAGATGCAACCTCTGTTGTAATAAGTGATTCTAAGAATTTATTATCTGAAGTTAGGCATGTAATATCGCGAGAAATAGGTAGCTTAAAAAGAGGAAAAATTATTCAAGAATCTCTATTAAGGAATGGAGCTGAGATATATATTAAAGATAATAAAGACGCTCTGCCTATAATAAATAAAATTGCTCCAGAGCATCTCCACATAGCTTTTGATGATAAAGAGCTATCAAAGAAAGAATTAATTGCAGGAGTAATACTAATTGGTGAAGATTCTGCTAATGCTTTTTCTGACTATGTTGTTGGTCCTAGTCATATTCTTCCAACAAGTTCAAGTGCTAGATTTTCTTCACCACTTTCGGTAGAAGATTTCTTAATAAATTCAAGCATCATAGAGCTTAATGCAGAGCAAAACCCTGAATACTTTAATGAGTTAATTCTCCATACTTCAAGGTTAGCAGAAGCAGAAGGTTTAGAAGCTCATTCTAAATCAGTAGAAATTAGAAAAATAAAGACTTAATCTTTATTTACAGCTGTAATAATTAAACTCACCTCTTTTGTACCCCTTAAGACTCTCAAATTTATTTCTGTTCCGGGTTTTGATCTCGCAAACTCCTTAAAAAGTAAATCATAACTAGCTTCATCGTCATTTATATACTTAATAATGTCATTTTTTAATAACCCCCCTTTGTCTGCTGGACTATTTTTAATGACTTTTGAAATTAGCAAAGTGTTGTCTTGAAGTAAGGCAATTTTTTCTATATTAAAACCAAGCCAGCCTCTCTTAACTTCTCCAAAACGTATTAAATCGTTTATAACATTCAATAAAACAGAGGAGGGGATCGCTAAGCCTATTCCTTCAGAACCTCCAGAAGATGACCTTATTATAGTGTTAATACCAATTAACCTTCCTTTAGTATCAATTAGAGCACCACCAGAATTACCTTTATTGATTGAAGCATCTGTCTGAATGTAATTTGAATAGGGATTGTCATATTCTCTACCTGTAGCACTAACTATACCCATGCTCACTGATTGACCAAGACCATAAGGGTTTCCTATCGCAAGAACAACATCTCCTATTTTTAGGTTTTCAGAGTTTTCAATTTCTATAGAAGGAAAATGTTGATTATTGTCTTCTATTTTTAGTAAAGCTAAATCTGTCCCTTCATCCACGCCTATTAATGCTGCTTCAAATCCTCTTCCGTCATTGAGCTCTACAGTAACATTTATAGATTTATTACCGATAACGTGAAGATTTGTAAGAATATACCCGTCTGAACTAAATACTACTCCTGATCCTAAGCTAGATTCGGTAAGTTTTGTATTGCCAAAAAGGGAACTTCCCCTTCTTTTATTATCCCTTGGATGAATTTTATCACTATATATATTAACAACAGCTGGAGCTGCTTTTTCAACCGCTAAAGCATATGAAGTTACTGAATTATTTAGATCACTATATTTATTAAGGTTTATCTCTTGCCAATACGAGCTCCCAAGATAAAACAAGATTGCTATCGACACCCCTAAAATGAATCCTTTTACACTATTAAGAACTTTATTTTTTATCACATTCCAAAGAATAGAACATATGATAAAAAAATAAAGCTATAAAACAAAAAAAGAAAAAATAATCTAAAAATACAGTTTTAGTTGAATATAGAAGATCTAAGCATTAAAATGCGCCCGCCTTTGGGAAATGGTTATTAAAAGTCATTATTTCTAACAAATGAGTACAAAAAGTTATAAAAGATCTGATATAAACGATAATTGGATACTAGTCGATGCTAAGGGAAAAACACTAGGGAGGTTTGCTACTCAAATAGCAAACTTACTCAGTGGAAAAAATAAACCAGAATATACCAAAAATGCTGATCTAGGGGACTACGTAATAGTAATCAATTCAAATCATGTTAAAGTGACAGGAAATAAGATGTTTCAAAAAACTTATTATCGCCATAGTGGTTATCCTGGAGGAATAAAAGAAGAACCTCTTTCCAGAATAATGGAAACTAAGTCACAAGAGGTTATAAAGTCAGCAGTTAAAGGCATGCTCCCAAAAAATAAACTCGGGAGACAAATGTTGGGTAAGTTGAAGGTTTATCAAGAAGAAGAGCATCCACATTCTGCACAACAACCAGTTTTAACAGAATTATAATTTGATAAATAAGGAAGGGTAAATTTTGGAACAAATTGTTACAGTAGGAAGAAGAAAGAGGTCTACAGCCAGAGTGTTTCTACAAAAAGGTAAAGGCCAGATTACCGTAAATAAAAAAACATTAGAGGATTACTTTGGAAGAGAAGTAGCCCAAATGGTTGTTAAGCAACCATTAGTCACAGCAGATATGGTTTCTGGTGTAGATATAATGGCAACAGTTTCAGGAGGGGGGAGTTTTGGTCAGGCTGGGGCTATAAGACTAGGTATAGCAAGAGCTTTGGTTCAATATGACGAATCGTTAAAACCAGCACTAAAAAAGGAAGGGTTTCTAACAAGAGACTCTAGAAAAGTAGAACGTAAGAAAGTGGGCTTAAGAAAAGCAAGAAAGAAACCTCAGTATTCAAAAAGGTAAAATGCAGCCAAAATCACCTCCTAACCCAGGAAGACGAAAATTCCTAATAGGAGCAACTTCAGCAGTAGGTGCTTTTGGAATAGCTGGAGCAGCTATTCCTTTCATAGGCTCCTGGTCTCCAAGTGCAAAAGCAGAAGCAGCAGGTGCACCTGCTATTGCGGATATAAGTAAACTTTTACCAGGGGAGTTACTAATTGTAGAATGGAGGGGGGTACCTATATACGTAGTAAAGCATACTCAGCAATCTTTAGAACTCCTAAACCAAAATTTATCTAGATTGTCTGATCCAGATTCTATTGAAGATCAGCAACCAGATTACGCACAAAATAAAATTCGTTCTAGAATAGAGGGTATATCTGTCTTAACTGCTGTCTGCACACATTTAGCTTGCGCACCGAAATATTATCCTCAGTTAGGTATAACTGATTTTGATAATGAATGGCAAGGAGGTTTTTTCTGTCCTTGTCATGGTTCTAAATTCGATCTTGCTGGCAGAGTTTATTCTGGAGTACCAGCACCAACCAATTTACCTGTACCGCCACATTATTTTAAGTCAAAAAATATTTTAGTTATTGGTGAAGATGGAGAGCAAGTTTAATGATGACTAAACTTATGAGCTGGCTTGATGAAAGGTTGCCCATAACAGCAACTATAGAAAGGCATTTAACTAAATATCCTGCACCAATAAATATGAATATTTGGTATTTAGCAGGAGTTTTGCTGGTAGTAGTTTTGGTTATTCAAATCATTTCAGGAATATGGTTGTTAATGAGCTATGAACCTACTGCAGAAGGAGCATTCGCATCTATTCAATACATTATGAGAGATGTTGAGTATGGCTACATAATAAGGTATATGCATACCACAGGAGCTTCTGCTTTTTTTGCACTTATCTATTTGCATATGTTCCGAGGCATGATGTACGGGTCTTACCAAAAACCTAGAGAGTTACTTTGGGTTGTTGGTTGGTTTACCTACCTTTTACTCTGTATGCTAGGATTCACAGGCTACGTTTTGCCATGGGGTCAAATGTCTTTTTGGGCCGCACAAGTGATAATGTCACTATTTGGATCAATACCTTTTATTGGTGAGGGCCTTTTAACTTGGATTAGAGGGGATTATCTTATTTCGGGTATAACTTTAAATAGACTTTTTGCTCTACATGTAGTCCTTTTACCTCTAGCACTTATAGCTGTTATATTTGTTCATATTTTGGCCCTTCATGAAGTAGGTTCAAATAATCCTGATGGAGTGGATGTAAAGAAATATAAAGATGAAGATGGAGTGCCGTTAGATACAAAGCCTTTTTTTCCTTACGATGTAATGCACGATCTCTATGCTATCGGTGTATTTCTCATTTTCTTTTGTACCATCATGTTTTTCTATCCCGATGGAGGCGGTTATGTTATTGAGTATGTAAATTATGAACCAGCAGATAATTTAAAGACACCCGAACATATAGTACCTTCATGGTATTACACCCCCTTTTATGCCATGTTGAGAGCTATTACCTTCCCTTTATTTGGACTATCAGCAAAATTCTTAGGTTTTGTAGTTATGGCTGCTGGTATAGCTATCTTTGTTGCTCTTCCCTGGCTAGACAGAAGCCCCGTAAAGTCTATAAGGTATAAAGGAGTTTTTAGTAAGTTCTTCCTTGTTTTGTTTGTTATTAGCTTTCTTGTTTTAGGCTACTTGGGCTCAGTAACACCTACTCCGTTGAGAACCCTAGCAGCACAATTTTTCACTTTAACTTATTTTGCTTATTTCTTTTTAATGCCTATTTATACTAGATATGAGAAGTGTAAGCCAGTACCAGAAAGGGTAGAACTTTCATGAAAATAGTATTATTTTTTCTCTTATTTTTTTCTGTGTACGCTTATAGTGCTTCAGGAGCACCATGTGGTAAATACTTATCATCAGACGGAAGTATAGAAGGGGAATGTGCTAAATCATACGTAAATGCTGAAGATTTGCCCTCTCTTCAGAAAGGAGCACAGGTCTATATGAACTATTGCCTTGGATGTCATTCCTTAAAATATTCAAGATTTAAAAGAGTTGCTGAGGATTTAGAGATCCCTTTAGAAATGTTTGAAGAGAATTTAATTTTTGGAGATCAAAAATTAGGAGATTTAATTTACAGCAGCATGCAACCGAAAGAATCTAAAGAGTGGTTTGGTAACTCCCCACCTGACTTAACACTAGAGGCAGGTCTTAGAGGCCCAGATTGGATATACACATACCTAAAAAGTTTTTATGTTGATAATTCAAGACCATTAGGTGTGAATAACAAAGTTTATGAAAATGTAGGAATGCCAAATGTGCTTTTAGAAATGCAAGGTATACAGGAATCAGTTTGTAAACAAGTTCCAGTTATTTCAGAAAATGGAGGTATAAAACAAGATCCTTTAACAGGAGAATTTATATCACAAGAAAAATGTGGATTTTTAGAAGTCCAACCTGGAACAGGAACTTTAACGCCGGAACAATTTGATCAAAGTATTAAAGACCTAACAAATTTTCTATCTTATATGACAGACCCTATGAAAAAAGAAAGAGAAACCATAGGTGTTTATGTAATCTTATATTTAATAGTGTTTACAGTCTTGAGTTATCTGTTATATAGAGAGTTTAAGAAAGATCTACATTAAGGAGAAATTATGGTATCGATAAGTAACAGAACTTCAATGGCACTTTTTTCTGATCCATTAGATCATTATTGCCATCGAGTAAGGATTGTCATGGCAGAAAAAGGTGTCTCCGGAGAAATAATTGACACAGAACAAGATAGAATAACTAAAGAAATACTAGAAGTGGCACCATTTGCTGAACTACCTGTTTTAGTTGACAGAGATGTATGTATTTATAATTCTTTAGTTTTAATGGAATATCTCGATGAAAGATTTCCTCATCCCCCCCTTTTGCCTGTTTACCCGGTTTCCAGAGCACAAATAAGGCTATTTATAAAAAGGATAGAAGATGATTGGTCTTCGCTTTTTAATTCCTTAATAGACAATTCTCTAAAAGAGCCTCAAGCAAAAAAAGCTAGACAACAACTAAAATCTCACATTATTGGGCTATCAACAATCTTAAAGGAAAAACCTTTTTTTATGTCCGATGAATTTAGCTTAGTAGATTGTTGTATTGCACCTATCTTGTGGAGGTTGCCTTCTATAGGTATAGAGCTTGAAAAAAATGCAAAAACTAAACCAATATATGAGTACATGAAAAAAGTCTTTACTAAGCGTTGTTTCATAGAAAGCCTTTCTGAGCAAGAAAAGGAACTCAGAGATATCTAGTTTAAAAATTTAAAAGTATTATCTTCTGATTTTATGAGTAAGGGTTTTCTGTAGAAATCCTTACCTATTTTAAAAATGTGACCTGTGAGTCCTTTATAGATCAATCCATTTTTTTCACCTCTAGTATTATTTAGTAGCATAATTTCATAAGTATCGTAGCCAATCCCAAAACTTCTAGTAGTTAGCGCAAGATTACCGAAAGTCTTTTTATTAAATCCTTCGAACTTAATTGGCATATCTGATATAAATACGTTTGAAAGATCCTTCTCAATTAATTTATAGAAATCTTCACTAGACCAATCAGTTATAAGAAATATAGGGATCTTATCTCCATAGCTATACTCTATGGTTGGTCTAATATCACGTGCTTCTGAAATCATCGTAGAAAGTAATATAGCATCTACGTCCCCTCTAATTCTTGGTGTGAATTGTAATTCTTCTGATAGAACCCTAGATAAGCTCCTCTTTCTCTGATTGCTCCTTTCAAGGAATAGTATTTTTCCAATCATTTCTTGTGTTTGAGCGCTTTCTTCATAGCTAGAGCTGTTTAGCACTACTCCTCCAGAATTTTTCCACATCTTTGATAAAAGAGTCTTATCATTTGTACTTTTATTATCAATAAGTATTACTCTTTTATATTCTTTCCTAGCAAATTTAATAATTTTATCTCTTTCTTCTTTCCTTGATATAGAAAAAACACTTGCATTGTTTGAGTTAAGATTAATATTCTTATCTCCAGAGACAATAAGATTACTATTTTGCGCAAGCCACGCTACACATTCAGTTGGTAAAAGATTTAAAGTTTTTATATTAAAGAAAACAACATACGAAGTTCTCTCATTTTCAATTGAACAGTCTTTTTTATTATGGATATTAATAAGTTTTAGTTTAGGTGAATAACCAATACTTTTTTGATAAAAATAGTAATTATCAAGAAATCCCACTATATAGTCTGGAAAGATATAATTATCATTGGCCTCATAAAAATAGATTTCTATACTTTTAGGTTTCAAACTTGAAGCAAAATTAACAGACGGTTTCTCTAAAACACTATATCCATCTATACTTGTAATTGGTTTATTAGGACTATAAGCACAAGAGGTTAGAGTTAGTAGTATTAAATATGATATAAATTTTTTAATTATCATTCTCATTTTATGAAAAGGACTAAAGGAACATTATTTATTGTAGCTACGCCTATAGGTAATCTCCAAGATATATCTTCAAGAGCCTTAACAATTTTAGATGAAAGTGACCTTTGTTTAGCTGAAGACACTAGAAGATCAAAAGTATTGTTCGATAATTACAATATTAAAACAAAACTTGTTTCCTATCATAAATTCTCTGAAAAAAAGAAAACACCAAAATTGATAGAGGATTTATTAAAAGGTAAGAAAATATCAATTGTTAGTGATGCAGGAACGCCTTTAATTTCAGATCCTGGAGGAGAGTTAGTTACTAAAGCGATTGAATCAGGTATAAGAATTGAAAGCATACCAGGGCCTTCTTCAATTATAGCTGCCCTAACAGTCTCTGGATTTAATCTTGATTCTTTTAGCTTTTATGGTTTTTTTCCTAAAAAAGGTAGAGAAAGAAAATTAATGATAGACACTATTTTACATGAAGAAAAAACTTCAGTTTGTTTTGAAACAGGAGAGAGGATAGAGAGGTTATTCAGACAATTAAAACTTGAAATACCCGAAAGAAGAGCAGTTATTGTCAAAGAGCTTACAAAAATAAATGAATCCTATTTTCGAGGAACAATCAGTTTTTTAAGCAGTCAATTTGATTCAAACAAAATCAATAAAAAAGGTGAGTTTGTAGTTATTTTTTCCGGTCAGGAGAAAATAGAGAGAGATTGCCTGGATTTAACACCAAAAGAAGAAAGAATCCTGCAAAACTTATTAATAGCGCTTCCTAAGAAAGATGCTTTAAAGCTTGCTTCGGATATATTTACAATAAGTAAGAATAAGCTCTATGAATATATTCTATCGAAGTAATGTGCTTTAAAAGGAGATATAATAGTTTTTGAGCTAGCTAGATAATCGCTCTTTAGTCTATTCTAAAGAGAGGAAAGTCCGGGCTCCGTTGGACAAGATGCCAGGTAACTCCTGGAAGACGAAAGTCTATGGAAAGTGCAGCAGAAAATAAACCGCCTATTTTAATAGGTAAGGATGAAAAGGTGAGGTAAGAGCTCACCGCTTCAAAGGTAACTTTGGAGGCTAGGCAAACCCCATCTGGAGCAAGACCAAATAGAGGTTCTATAGTTAGTCCTGGCTGAACCTGGGTAGGTTGCTTGAGCTTTATGGTGACATAGAGCCTAGATGAATGATTATCCTAGACAGAACCCGGCTTACAGGCTAGCTCAACTCTCTTTCATTCCAGACCTATCAGTAATTAAAATACACTCAAATAAAGGTGTAAATTTATTCAATTCAATGCTAGTATTTTACCTATGAGTGTGTAAAAGTGTGTAAAAGTGAAACAAAATGTTACATTTATATTAATTTATCTTACAAAAAGGCAATTTAAAACATGAGTTTAGGAATATACGGTTCTAGTAATCTCACTTTAGATGTAAAGGGGAGAATAGTGATTCCTGCCAGGTATAGAGATTTACTAAAAGAAACTTGTGAAGGTAAATTAGTTATAACAAAGGACCCTCAATATCCTTCTCTAATACTTTATCCAGGAAAATTGTGGAAGATTATTTCAAGTAAATTTGAATCCCTTGGGGGATTAAATCAGAAAGTAAGATCAATACAGTGGAGGGTATTAGGAAATGCAAATGTTCAAGATTTCGAGTCTTCAGAGAGAATGAGTATTCTTGTTCCTCAAATACTACGAGATTTTGCAAATTTAAAACCTAAAGAAAGAGTTTGTCTCGTGGGTATGGGCTCAAAGTTTGAATTATGGAACCTCGATAGCTGGAATAAGAAGCAAGCAGGCATGCCTATTGACGGTGAGGCTATAATGGAAGAGTTACCAGTTAGTCTGCAAGAGATTCCTTTTTAAAATTATGATCCATCAAGCAGTCATGGTAACAGAAGTTCAAAATAACTTAATAACGGATCTAAACGGACTATACCTTGACTGCACTTTTGGTTCCGGAGGTCATTCTAATATTATTCTTAGTTGCCTTGGCCCCAAAGCAAAACTAGTAAGTTTTGATAAAGATCCATCAGTTGAAGCATCTATCCCTAGCAACTTAAGTAAAGATAAAAGATTTAAATTTATTTGTGATTCGTTTAACCATTTATCTAAATATATTAAAACAGACCAAGTAACTGGCATCCTATTTGATTTCGGAATTTCCACAACGCAATTAGATAACCCAGAAAGAGGTTTTAGTTTTAGGCTTGATGGTCCACTAGATATGAGAATAAATCAATCTGAAGGTATCACAGCTAAAGATTGGATCAACACAGCTACTGAAGAAGAAATGTCTGATGTGTTTTGGAATCTGGGAGAAGAAAGGAATTCTAGAAGAATAGCTAAACAAATTTTCTTATACAGACAGACTAAAGCTATTCTTAATACTAGAGATCTAGTTGAAATAATCTTAAGAACAGTTAAGAGAAGGGGAAAAAAACATCCTGCAACTAACATTTTCAGGGCTATTCGTATGATAGTAAATAGTGAGCTTGAACAAATTAAAACAGGCCTAGAATCAGCCAGTAAAGCTTTATCGGTTGGTGGCAGGTTAGCTGTAATTAGTTTTCATTCCTTAGAAGACCGAATAGTAAAGAGATTCATCCAAGGAAAGGATAGATCAGACTTGAATATAAATTTTTCATATGTTGGAAAGAAATTTTATAAACCAGAAAGAGATGAAATTAATAATAACCCTAGAAGTAGGAGCGCTATCTTGAGGATTGCCGAAAAACTCAATTAAATTTGATATGTATAAATTAAAACTATCTTTACTATTTTTTGTTTTGGTATCAGCTCTATTTTTTAGTTTGATATCCCTAGTTTTTCAGATTTATGAGCATAGAAAAACTTATGCTGAGTTAGATAATTTAAAAATAAACAAATCTGAACTGCTTTTTGAATCTAGCTTATTGATTAATGAAGTTCATTTTTTAAGGAATCAATCCATTCTCAGGGAAGTAGCTTTAACCCAGATTGGAATGAAAGCTCCTGAAGAGAAAGATAAGAGAACAATTTATTTGAAGGCAAAACTATGAAAAAGAATTTTTTATTAGTCTTTTTTATCTTGTTATTAAGTTGTAGTAGCAACTACCAAAGTTCCATAGATTCTACAATAAAGATTGAAACAAAAAGAGATCTACTTACAGATGAAAATTTTATTCTTAGCTCATTAGATAATTTACTATTTGATATGAATAAAGATAGACATCAACAAAGTGTCCTAGATCAGACTTGGATTAATAAATTAACTGCTACAAGGAAAATGTCTAACGAAGTGCATATTGGGATAGTTGAATATCAACCTTTGGCCATCACTCCAGATGGAAGTTATTTAACCCAGTCAGGGCATTTAATCTCTCCTAAAGCATTTAGCAAAAGTATTAATGTGATGATGATTGATGCACCTGAAAGAAGGATTTTGGAAACTTTTTATATATCGCGTCAAATACAGCAAAACTTAAACCTCTATGGAGGGGTGTTAAGAAAAATTAGTTTAATTAATGATAGTTTTTATTTAGTTAGTGATTTAGATGGAAGAGAAATAGTGTTCTCTAAAAAGAATTTCCGGGTTCAGCTCAAACGTCTCGAGGACTTAATTTTGTTTGAGCTGAACTCAGGAAACATCAATGATATCAAAAAACTTGATTTTCGGTATAAAAACGCAGTAGCAGTTAAGAAATATAGGAGTTAGCTTGTTATGAAGAATTTAGAAAGCGGCGAGATGTTAGTTGGTATAGATATAGGAACATCAAAAGTTGTAGCAATAGTAGCTGAAGCTAAAGGAGATAGTATAGAGATCACAGGTTTAGGTACGCACCCTTCTAGAGGCTTAAAGAATGGAGTTGTTGTAGACATTGAATCAACTACTAACGCTATTAAGAAGTCCCTAGTTGAAGCTGAGACAATGGCCGGTTGTCAAATAGGATCTTGTTATGTAGGAATTTCAGGTAGTCACATAAGGGGTTTAAATTCTGAAGGTGTTGTGCCTATAAAAGATGGTGAAGTTAAATATGGAGATGTAGATAGAGTCATTGAAACTGCACAAGCTATGCCAATACCAGCAGATCAGAGGCTCCTTCATGTACTTCCAAGAGACTATATTATTGACCAACAAGATGGCATCAAAGAGCCACTAGGAATGGCTGGTGCCAGGCTTGAAGCTAAAGTTCATCTTGTTACTTGTAGTGAAAATTCTTCTCAAAATATACAAAAATGCATAAGAGCTTCCGGTCTTAATGTAGAAGCTTTTGTTTTAGAGCAACTAGCATCTAGTTATTCAGTTCTTACCGAGGATGAAAGAGATTTAGGAGTTTGCCTTTTGGATATTGGAGGAGGGACAACAGATATTGCTGTCTTTATAAATGGTTCCATATGTTATTCAGATGTTATTCCTATTGCAGGAGATCATGTAACTAATGATATAGCTCAAGCTTTAAGAACTCCTCCTTCAGATGCAGAAGAAATTAAACAAAGATATGGATGTGCTGTCAGTTCTTTGACCAAACCTGAAGAGATAATGATGGTAGCTGGAATGGGTGGGCGCTCGGAAAGGGAGCTTTCTAGACAGTCTTTAGCAGATGTGTTGGAGAGAAGATACGTTGAGATATTTTCTTTAGTTAAACAGAAATTAAGTTTAAGTGGTTTTGATCAGCTAATTCCGGCGGGAATGGTACTAACAGGAGGAGCTTCTAAGGTAGAAGGGGCCCCTGAGTTAGCTGAAGAAATCTTTCATTCCCCTGTAAGAATGGGGTCGCCTCAGAAAATTGAAGGATTCACAGAAATAATCAAGAACCCAATTTATTCTACAGCTGTTGGACTACTTCTCTATGGAAAAAAACAGTTACACGAAGACCATATGAATTATATCCATAGAGATAAAAGCTTTATAACAAGAATTTCTAGATGGTTTGGTGGGAACCTTTAATTACCTAATAATTAGGAGGTAGATATGAGTGAATGGAAAATAGTTGAAGAAAGTAAAGACAATGCAAAGATAAGAGTAATTGGAGTAGGTGGAGGTGGAGGAAATGCTGTTCAGCATATGGTAGATGCTGGGATTGAAGGAGCTGAATTCATATCTATAAACACTGATAAACAGGCTTTAGAGTCTAACGGAGCAGGAACAAAACTTGTTCTGGGTGTAGACATAACAGACGGTTTAGGTGCTGGAGCTGATCCTGAGGTAGGAAGACAAGCGGCTCTAGAAGACCGCGATAGGTTAAGAGAGATGTTAAAAGGCACAGATATGGTTTTTATAACTGCAGGTATGGGAGGAGGTACAGGCACAGGAGCTGCACCTATAGTTGCCCAAGTTGCTAAAGAGCTAAATATTTTAACTGTAGCTGTAGTCACTAAGCCATTTGAAATAGAAGGGAAGAAAAGGATGAATATTGCTCTAGAAGGAGTGAAGGAATTAGTTGACGAAGTAGATTCATTAATAACAATTCCAAATCAGAAACTTCTTGAAGTTCTTGGTGAAGATTGCAGTATGTTAGAGGCTTTTCGACAAGCGAATGATGTACTTTGTGGAGCCGTAAGGGGTATATCTGATATTATCATTAGACCGGGTCTTATCAATGTAGATTTTGCAGATGTAAAGACAGTAATGTCTGAAAAAGGGACCGCGATGATGGGTACTGGTACAGCTAGCGGTCAAGATAGAGCAAAAATTGCTGCTGAACAAGCTGTTGCTAGTAAGTTATTAGAAGACATTAGTTTACAAGATGCTAAAGGTGTTCTCGTAAACATAACTGCTGGTCCAGATCTATCTTTAGGAGAAATAAAGGAAGTTGGGGATTGTATTAATGGTTTTGCTTCAGAGGAGGCAATTATTGTTACAGGTACTGTATTAGATGATAATGCCGGCAATAATTTAACCGTTACAGTGATAGCTACAGGTCTGTCTTCTTCAATTCAAAGATCTAGCAATATATCAGCTAATGTAAACTCTATAAGGGAAGGAAAAGATCTGCCTCTAAGTGAAGCAGCAAGACAAATGATAGAAAATACTGCAAGTATAGAAAAGGTAGACAAAAAAGACGCTAAAGAAGATGAAGAAGATTATCTTGATATACCATCATTTGTAAGAACTCAATTGGATTGACCTAGAAGAGAAGATGTCTTCTAGGGTTAATATATTTTCTGGAAGAATTGCATTTGTACAGCTACTTTTCGTTGCAGCATTCCTTCTTTTAATTGGGCGGCTATTTTATATACAGATATATCAGGATACTTTTCTTAAAGAAAAAGTAATTTCTCGTTCACATTCAGAGTATTCTATATTAGCTTCTAGAGGAAAAATCATGGACAGGAATGGAAATGTTCTGGCTCTAGATGTGCCAAGTTTTTCTGTGGGTATTGACCTATCTAAATTTCCTAAATCTGCAAATGAAATTACTCTTCTTAGTAATACATTAAACATTAATGAAGATTTCTTAATTAGTAAATTTCTAAATCAAAATAAAGGTTTCAAAGAAATAACTAGACATATAGATTTAAATAAAAGAATGGAAATAGAGGCTTTAAATATCAAAGGAATTTACTTTCGTCATAACTTAAGGCGTAGCTATACCCAAGATCATTTAGTTTCTCATGTAGTAGGTCTTACAGATATAGATCGTAAGGGAATCCAAGGAACTGAATTAGTTTTTAATAATCTGCTTAGAGGAAAAGAAGGAGGTTTTGTAGGAACAAAAGTTACAAATAACATGAAGATAGATGGAACAAGAAGAGAACCCGAACCAGGTAAAGATATAAGATTATCTATTGATATCAGAATGCAATCTATAGCCTATGAGAATTTAGAAAGAGCAATTATTGAACACAATGCTCAATCTGGCTCTATAGTTATTTTAGATCCCAAAAAAGCAGAGATATTAGCTATAACTAATTATCCTTCTTTCAATCCTAAAAAGAGGAAAAATATTGAAGACTTTTCATCATTAAGGAATAGAGCTACTATAGATGTTTTTGAACCAGGCTCTGTTTTAAAACCTTTAGCTATGGCTGCAATGCTTGATTCCGGTTCAATTCCAAGTTCCCTGAAAATACAAACTAGCCCTGGTTGGATAGAAGTTTCTGGTTATAAAACTTACGACTTCAAGGACTACGGTGAATTGAATTTATCTGAAATAATATCTCTTTCAAGTAATGTTGGTATGGTAAAGCTGTGCGCCAATGAAAGCATAGAAAGCCTTAGAAATTATTATCTTAAGTTTGGCATAGGACAATATCCATTAAATATTTTAATTCCTTCGAGAGAAGGTTTTATTCCTTTATCATCAGAATTTTCATTAAGAGATAAAGTAAGTTCTTGTTATGGATATGGCTTAACAATGTCTGCTTTACAAATTGCTCAAGCTTATTCTGTATTTGCTAATGAAGGAAAATTTAAAGAATTAAACTTATTCCTCGATAATGAATTTAAACAGAATAATCAAGAAGAGGTAGTATTAAGTGATTCTACTTCAGATATCATTAAGCATATGTTGATTGAGGCCGTTAACTCTGATCAAGGAACAGCTAGAAGAGCGAGAATAAATGGCTACACTGTTGCAGGAAAAACAGGAACAGCAATGGAATCTTTAGCAGACGATACTACCTATACAGCAACCTTTTCTGGATTTGTACCTGCAAGAGATCCGGAATTATTGGGTGTAGTAGTTATAAGGGGTCTATCTGGAGAAGATCATAGCGGAGGAAAAATTGCAGCGCCTATTTTTTCTGATACCGTGGGAGAGATATTAAACCTTATTGAGGTAGGTATTTAGGTGAATTCTGATGCTCTTATAAAGGAGCTTATAAAAGAAAAAGGTTACAAAAACTTTTTTGTAAAAGGTTTATGTTTAGATAGCAGGAAGGTTCGAAGAGGATATATTTTCTTTGCTTTAGAAGGCAATAATTTTAACGGCTCAGATTTCATAGATGATGCTGTTAAAAGAGGTGCCGCCTTAGTTCTCAAAGAATCAAAAAATTCTAAGGAAGGGATTTATGTTCCTAACCTAAAGAAATATATGGGCTTAGTAGCTACCAGGTTTTATGGAAATCCCTCTTCGCGTTTAAAAGTAATAGCTGTTACGGGAACTAACGGAAAAACTACTTGTGTGGAAAGCACTTCCTACTTATTAAGTAAACTTAATATCCCTTGTGGTTACATGGGAACTATCTCTAATTCATTAGATGGAAAGAAAATTAGAAAGGCTAGTATGACAACTAACCATATTATAGATATAAATAAGTTCTTGAGTTTATCACAAAGCAAGGGAGCTACATTTTTTGCTTTAGAAGCTTCCTCGCATGGTTTAAAACAGGATAGATTATCAGGATTAGATATTAGCACTGCTATTCTCACAAGTTTCTCGCAAGATCACCTTGATTATCATAGTTCTATTGAAGATTATATGGATTCTAAGTCAAAATTGTTTACTGAATTAAAGCCTAAGCAATCTGTTATACAGATAGATAATTCACTAGGAAATTTATTAGTAAATCAATTGCAATCACAAGGCCAAAAAATTATCTCTGTTTCGCAAAAAGATAAAACAGCAGATTTCTTCTTCAGCATAAAAAATTCAAAAAATTCTATAGAAATATTTCTTAAAACAAGAGAACAAACTTATAGTTTTTCTTTAAACACTATTTCTAAATATTTAGCGTCTAATGTAATTTGTTCTTTAGCTGCATTAGAAGCAGAAGGTTATAGTCTTAAGAAGCTTATAGAGTTTTCAGGGTCTTTAAATTTTCCAGATGGAAGAATGACTAAATTGGATATTGGAAAGGCGGTCTGTTATATAGACTATGCTCACACGCCTGACGGATTAAGAGCTTCTCTCGAATCTTTAAAAGATTCAGGATTTAAGGATATTTGGTGTATTTTTGGATGTGGGGGGTCTAGAGATAAAAGCAAAAGATCTATCATGGGTTCAATCGCTGAAGGATTTTGTTCAAAAGTTATTTTAACTAATGACAATCCAAGAAGTGAAGATCAAAAGGGAATTATAAAACAGATTCTTGATGGCTTTAAAGACAAATCAAAAGTAGAAATTATTTTAGATAGAAAGAAAGCCATTAGGGAAACTATAAGAAAAATAAATGCGGAGGATAAAGAAATTGCTATGCTGTTAGCAGGTAAAGGCCATGAAGACACACAAGAGATTGAGAATAAATTTTTAAGCTTCAAAGATGAAAATATTGTCCTTAAAGCTATACAAGATCAATAACACGCGATGGATCTATTAGAATTATCTAATAAAGGAAAAGGAAACCTTATAGGAGATAATGCGTTCCCCTCAGGAATAAGTATTGACACTAGAACTTTATCTAAGGGGAATTTATTTATTCCTTTGAAGGGAGAAAACTTCGATGGTCATGATTTTATCAATCAGGCTATTTTGAAGGGTGCTTCTAGTATAGTTTCAAGTAAATTACTAAAGATTGATATACCCTATATATTAGTCGACGATAGTTTCGAATTTATTCATAGAGTATCTAAAAAAAATAGAAAAGAATTTAAAGGAATAGTAATTGCAATTACAGGTAGTAATGGAAAAACAACTACAAAAGAAATGTTATATTCCACTTTGTCTTTTGAGAATATATGTCACAAAACTTATGACAATAAAAATAATCTAATAGGACTACCTTTATCTTTGTTAGGTTTAAATAATGAAGCTAAATACTCAGTTCTGGAATTAGGAACAAGTTTTTTAGGTGAGATTGAGTTACTTACTTCAATTGCTGATCCAGATATTTCTCTTATAACCAATGTTTCTGAAAGTCATCTTGAAGGCTTAAGTAATGTAGATTCTGTAGCAAAAGAAAAAGGTGAAATACTCAAATTCCAAGGCTCAAACGGTATTGCAATCTTACCTAGAGATTCAGATTATTTTGATTATTGGAGAACTATTTCAAACGCAAAAAGAATAGTTTCTTTTGGAGAACATCTTGAGTCTGATATACAACTTAAGAATGTAAGTATAGATTTTGCAAAGAGAATCACTAAATTTACAACATCTATTTTAAATAAAAATCTAACTTTTGAGATAAATGGGATTGGTAAACATAATGCAATCAATGCAATAGCAGCTTTAGCAACAGGTTTTGCTTTAGACATGCCTTTAGAAGACTTCAAAAAACCTTTAAAAAATATATCTTTTCCTCTTGGCAGGATGACAATTTATAAAGGATTCAATGGATCGTATTTAATTGATGATTCTTATAATTCAAATCCTAAATCAATGAAAACTGCGCTAGACACATTAAGCATAAATGAGTCTCTAAGAAAAATTATTGCTGTTGGAGGAATGAAAGAATTAGGAGAGCAATCAGAACTTCTACATAATGAAATCTTAGATTATGCTCAAGGTAAAGTAGACCAATTCTTGTGTATAGGAGAAGAGTGGGAAAATGTTAAAAAGAAAGAAAACAAAAATTTTAAGATTTTTAGATCACAAACTGATTTAATAAAATACCTAAAAGAGATCTTAGATAAAGATACAGCTATTTTAATCAAAGGCTCTAGATCAACTCATATGGATAATGTTACAGAAAAAATAAGAATAAAATAATATGTTACTACCTTTATTTGAATATCTTTCTGAATTCTTCGGCCCTTTTAGAGTTGTTGAACAACTTATAACAAGATCTATCTTAGCAACTTTAACTTCATTACTTTTTTCTCTTGTTCTGGGACCTAGATTTATAAATAAGATGAAAGATACGCAAGTAGGGCAAGTAGTTAGAGAAGAAGGCCCCAAATCCCATTTTGCGAAACAAGGCACCCCTACTATGGGAGGGACTTTAATCTTGAGTTCTATTTTTCTGAGTGCAATATTATGGGGAGATATAAACAATAGATATCTTTGGGTAGCTCTAGGCATAACCACTTCTTTTGGGATACTAGGTTGGATAGATGATTTTTTAAAGATAAAACACAAATCAAGCCAAGGGCTCTCTCCAATAAGAAAAATATTTTGGCAATGTTTTATAGCTTTTATTGGTTGTTCGTATTTATTTTATAGCCATCAAAATATATCGGAAGTTAGTCTCATAGTTCCTTTTTTTAAAGATGTTTCATTATTTTTAGGAGCAGGTTTTATATTATTATCACTATTGGTTATAGTTGGCACTAGTAATGCAGTCAATCTTACTGACGGACTAGACGGCTTAGCTATATTGCCATGTGTTATGGTTGCTGCTGGATTAGGACTTATAGCCTATCTTTCTGGCAATGTCATTTATTCTGGATACTTAAACATACCTTATTTACCTGGTGCTGGTGAGATGTTAGTATTTTGTGGAGCATTAATGGGCTCTGGAATAGGATTTCTTTGGTTTAATACTTATCCTGCACAAGTTTTTATGGGAGATGTGGGCTCTTTATCATTAGGTGCAGCGTTAGGTACCGTAACAGTTATCATAAGACACGAGTACATCTTGTTGGTTATGGGTGGATTGTTTGTAATTGAGGCCATTTCAGTAATTGTCCAAGTAATATCCTTTAAATTAACAGGTAGAAGAATATTTAAAATGGCACCTCTGCACCATCATTATGAATTAAAAGGATGGCCTGAGCCCAGAGTAATAGTTAGATTTTGGATAATAACCTTTATGCTTGTTTTATTTGGTCTTGCTCTTCTTAGATTGAGGTAAAGTCTTGGAAAATGTAGCTCTTATTCTTGGAATAGGCCAAACGGGGTTATCAATGGCAAATTATTTGTCTTCAAAGCAATTGTCATATACTTTTTTTGACTCTGTTTCAGAGTTCAATCTCAATAAAAATTCAGAATTCGTAAAGTCACAGGAAGTACTTACATCAGTTTCAGAAATAAATATTAATAAATTTTCTAGATTCTTGGTCAGTCCTGGTTTCAAGAGTGATCACGAAGTTATAAATCTTGCAAAGAAAAATGGAATTCCTTTATTTACAGATATAGATATCTATTTTCAAGAAAACAAAGGAAAAAAAATTCTTGTAACAGGAACGAATGGAAAAACAACAACTGTTCTTATGGCAGAGCATTTGCTTCAAAACTTATACCCTCAATTGAAGTCAGCTGCTATAGGTAACGTAGGTAGGCCTGTTTTAGATTCTTTAAATTTAGAATTGGATATATCAATTATTGAGATATCAAGTTTCCAACTTGAACTCTCAGGTGATCTAAACTCTCATACGTCTCTATTATTAAATATATCGCAAGATCATCTTGATAGGCATCTTTCTATGGAAGAGTATGCTTCTATAAAATATAAAGTTTTTGATAATGCTTTGAATAAAGCCCACTTTGATAGTAATGATCAAAAAAATTTCTTCAATTTTAACAGATTAGAGATAGAATCAGATTTAGCTGAACACGATAAAAAAAATTTTAAAGCTGCCACTACTATAGCTTTTTCTATTGATATGGATCTGACTAATCTAGATGAAACTATAAAAAGTAAAATAGTAAATCAGAGTCAGAACCTGATAAAATCTTTTAAAAAACCTAATCACCGCCTCGAAGTTCTCGGTTCAAAAGCAAATAGAGTTTTTATAAATGATTCTAAATCAACTAATGTAGCTTCGTTATTAGTTGCATTGGAAGCAACACAAGACTTATATCCTGATTATCAAATTTTATTATTATGTGGTGGAGATTCAAAGAGCCAAGACTTTGAACCCATTAAACAACAGCAATTTAACAACCTAAAAAAATGCTATGTTTATGGAAAAGATAAGGACAGATTCATAAAATATCTGAATTTGCATTATAAAACAGAAAGTTTTCAAGATTTAAGGCTTGCTTTAAGAAGTTCAATTATGGAATCTAGAAAGGAAGAAACAGTTATTCTTTTTTCTCCTGGTTGTGCTAGTACAGATATGTTTAATAACTATGAAGAAAGGGGAAACCTTTTTAGAGAATTGACTGGCTTCTAGGTCTTTAATGTTTCAGACTACAAAAAAAATTGAACTTCAAAAACTAGACTTTGTAACTTTAAGTATTTTTCTTTTGTTAAGTATCATAGGTCTATTTTTCCTTGCTACAGCTTCTTTAAATTTCTCAGAGACAGTTACGGGATCTCCTTTATCTATGTTTTACAGGCAATTTTTTCATCTCTTCTTAGGAATTTTATTAGGCATTACAATATTTCTTATTCCTCTTGAAACATGGGAGAAGATAGATCGTTATTTATTACTTTTTGGCGTTTTCTTGTTATTGATGGTTTTCATCCCCGGTATTGGTCAAGAGGTAAAAGGTGCAAATAGGTGGATTAGATTTGCAGGATATGGTCTACAACCTGCAGAGGTTATGAAATTTATAAGTATTATCTATATTTCTGCTTATGCTGTTAGGCAGAATAGAGAACTTCAAAGTAACTGGTTTGCTTTTTTTAGGCCTACTATTTTAATATTTTTAATTCTTTCGTTAATTCTTCTTCAGCCAGATTTGGGATCATCAGTTATTATTTTTATCTCAGTTTTGGGGATATTATTTTTAGCAGGAGTTAAACTGAAACAGTTTCTTTTAATTATGCTGATTGGAGTAATAGGGATAATCTTTCTAATTTACTTTGAACCCTTTAGATGGGAAAGAATAATTTCCTTTTTAAATCCTTGGGATTTTGAATATGACGAAGGTTTTCAACTAACACTATCTCTTATGTCTATTGGAAGAGGGGATTGGTTTGGTGTAGGACCAGGACAGAGCCTTATGAAAATGGGATATTTACCAGACGCACATACAGATTTTATATTTTCTATTATTGTTGAAGAATTTGGTTTAATAACAGCCATAGTTTTAATATCATTCTTATTTGGTCTTTCTTTCAGGTTTATAAAAATGGCTAGGGCAGCTCTCTCGAAAGGATTATTGTTTGGATTTTATGTCTCTATGGGTGTAGCTATATTAATAGGCTTACAAACATTTATAAATATTGGAGTTTCAACTGGATTGCTTCCTACAAAAGGACTCACACTGCCGTTTGTAAGTTATGGTGGGACTCATATGCTTTTAGTTTGTGCAATGATAGGCTTAGCTCTAAGAGTTGATTATGAAACTAAGATATCTTTACCTCAAATTAACATACCTAGAAGGGCAGATTTTTAATGAAAGTTATAATAGCTGCTGGGGGCACTGGTGGGCATGTTTACCCTGCCAAGCTGGTTGCTGAGAAATTAGATACTTATGGGCATTCTATATTTTGGATAGGTAAAAAAGGGTCTTTAGAAGAAAAAATTGCTAGTGACGCTGATTTCAAGTTTATAGAGTTATTTTCTATTGGATTTTTAGGAAAAGGAATTCTTGAAAAGGTCTATTCTTTAATTAGATTGTTTATAAATATAATGAGATCTCTAATACTTTTACTTAACATAAGGCCTGGATTTGTCTTTTCAACCGGAGGATATACTAGTCTATCTGTAGGAATCGCTAGTTGGATATTAAAGATTCCCCTTTTTATACATGAGCAAAACAGCGTCTCAGGTCTTTCTAACAGAATATTAAATAAAATATCTACTAAAACTTTTGTTGCTTTTAAGGGCTCTTTTCAAGAATCTTCAAAAGTAATTTTAGTAGGCAATCCTATCCGCAAAGATTTCTTTAATAACAATATGAATTACTCTACAGATAAACATTCAATTAATTTATTAGTCCTGGGCGGGAGTCAAGGCTCTGAACAATTAAACAGAATCTTTTTGAAGGCTTTGAAAAATATAAAGGAAAAAGATAAATTACAAGTAGTCCATCAATCTGGGGAACTAGAAAAAGAAACTGTAAAAGAAGAGTATAAAAGCTTAGGAATAAAGTCTGAAGTATTTGATTTTAGGGATGACATTGCAAAGCTTTATCTTAACTCAGACTTGATAATTAGCAGAGCAGGAGCAATGACCATTAGTGAGATAATAGCTTCAGAAAAACCGTCCATTCTTCTTCCACTTCCTTGGGCTTCAAATAACCATCAGTTCCATAATGCGAAGTTACTAGAAGACAAAGGCGCTGCATATATCATTAATTCTGATCCAAAGAATTATATTAAGCTTTCTGAAATACTAAATAGATTAATATCAGATGAATTAGAAAGAGAAAGAATGTCTAATTCAGCTAGAATATTAAAAATATTTGACTCTACAGAAAAAATAATAGACGAAATAAATGAATTTCTCAGACTTTAATTTGAAGAAAATCCACTTTATAGGTATTGGAGGTAGCGGTATGAGTGGTATCGCTGAAGTTTTAAATAATCTAGATTACGATGTGAGCGGGTCAGATATAAATGATTCGAAAACAACTAAAAGATTAGCTTCCTTAGGCATAAAGGTTTTCATTAATCATAATGGAGATAATCTTGATGATGTCGAGATGGTAGTAGTTTCTAGTGCAATAGACAGTAAAAACCCTGAAATAATTGAAGCTAGGAAGCGTTCATTACCTATTTTAGCAAGAGCTGAAATGCTTTCAGGATTAATGAACATGAAAAGAGGTATTGCAGTGGCAGGGACGCACGGAAAGACAACAGTAACTAGCTTATTGGCTTCTATTTTTACTAATGCTAAGTTAGACCCTACATTTATAAATGGAGGAATAATAAATAGCTTTAATACTAATGCAAAATTAGGTTCAGGAGAATATCTAATAGCAGAAGCGGATGAAAGTGATAAGTCATTTTTAATGTTGCAGCCATCTATGGCAATAATAACTAATATAGAAGCAGATCATTTAGTGAATTACGATAATTCTTTTGAAAAATTAAAAAACTCCTTTATTGAATTTACCACTAAATTACCTTTCAACGGAATAATCATAGTGTGTGGTGATGACAGGAATATTAGAGAATTACTACCTATGTTTCCTAGAAAAGTCATAACTTATGGATTTAATTCTTCAAATGACTTCCAGCTAACTAAATATCTTTCAGATAAATTCAAATCTTCTTTTTATCTCAACTTTGTCTCTGAAAAATTTCGAGTAGAATTGAATATGCCTGGAAGGCATAATGTTTTAAATGCCTGCGCAGCTATTATTCTCTCATTGAAGGAAGGAATAAGTAAAAAAGTAATACTTTCTTCTCTAAAAGAGTTTGAAGGAATAAATAGACGGCTCCAATATAAGGGAAGCTTAGTTAAAAACAATCATTCTTGTATAGTGATAGATGACTATGGGCATCATCCGACAGAGATTGAATGTACACTAGAAGCTGTAAGAAATTCTTTTCCCAAAAGAAAAATTATTATGGTTTTTCAACCTCACAGATTTACTAGAACTAATGAACTTTATAAAGAATTTATAAAGGTTTTGTCATTACCTGATACCTTGATTCTTTTAGATGTATTCTCTGCTGGAGAAAAAGAGATTAAAGGTTCTACAAGTAAAGATATTTATAAATCTTTAGAAGAGCATAACGATTCTTTCTATATTCAAGATAAAGAGGATATATTGAGTCATTTAATTCCTAGTATCAACAGAGATTCAGTAATATTAATGCAAGGGGCTGGTGATATTTCAAAAATAACTGAAACACTTATTGAACAACTTAAAAATTAACTATGGACATTGATTCTATAAAGAAAAAAAAGATAGCAGTTTTAGCTGGTGGTTGGTCAGAAGAAAGAAAAATTTCTTTATTATCAGGAAAGGCAGTTTCTGACTCTCTAGAAAGGTCTGGTATTAAGCATGAAATGATAGATTTAAAGAAAAAGGAAGATTGTAAAAATATAAGTGGTATTGATTTAGCTTTTATAGCTTTGCATGGGCGAGGTGGAGAAGACGGATATATTCAGGAAATTCTAGAGAAGAAAGAAATAAAATACACTGGTAGCAATCCTCAATCAAGCCACCTATCGATGGACAAAGTTGAATCAAAGAAGGTGTGGAGAGAATTGCACCTTCCTACCCCCGACTTCGTCGAAATAAATGATATTACTATGAAGGAAATGAGTATGGTTCCTCATCTATCAGGAGAGGGAGATATTACTTCCCTTGATAAATCTTTTGTTGTTAAACCTGCAAGAGAAGGTTCAAGTTTAGGAATCTCAATAGTTAATTCAGAAAAGGACTCTCTAGAAAAGGCTATGCTTGAAGCTTCAAGATTTGATAATAAAATATTAATAGAGGCTTATGTTGTTGGAAAAGAAATAACAATTGGTATTTTAGGAGATAAAGCATTAGATCCTATTATGATTAAACCAAGCAATTCTTTTTATGACTTTGAAGCGAAATATGAAAGTGAATCTACAGAATATGTTACGCCCGAATTAGATAAAAATGAATTGGATTTACTGAAGGAATATTCATTGAGTGCTTTTAATTCTTTGGGATGCAGTAATTGGGGAAGGGTAGATTTTATTCAGGACGATTATGGCAATTTCCAATTGATCGAACTTAATACAATACCAGGTTTAACAGAAAAGAGCCTTTTTCCTAAGTCTGCTTCTAAAGCAGGAATAAATTTCGATGAATTAATTAGTCAGATTTTATTTTTAAGTTGCTAAATCTATCTCACTAAAATAGAATGCCACGCTTAAACCTTACTCTACAGTTAATTCTGAGAGTTACTAACCCAAGAGGTAAAAATGAGGCATTACGAAATAGTCTTCTTAGTACACCCCGATCAATCTGATCAGACCTCTTCCATATTAACTAAATTGTCTTCAATTGTTAGCGATTCTGGAGGAAAAGTTCATCGTTCAGAAAACATTGGTAATAGAAAGTTAGCTTATCCCATAAGCGATCAGTTTAAAGCTAGCTATGGTTTGATAAACATTGAATGTAATCAGCAGGCGCTAGATGAGATTAAAAACTCCTTTAAATTTAATGATTCTATAATCAGAAACCTTGTATTGATTACAAATAAAGCTCATTCAGAATCTTCTATTCTTTTAAAACAAACTAAAGAAGAAAATGAAAAGGATGAATTCCAATCTAAAGGATCAAATACAGAACGAAAAGAAGTTTCAGAAGAAAAAAAAGAGGAAAGTTAAGTGGTAAAAAGACAAAAAAAGAATTTTAAGAAAAGAAGTGATTTTGATACAAGACCTAAATTTTGTAAGTTTACTTCTCTTGGTATAGAAGAGATTGATTATAAAGACATCAAACTACTAAAGGAGTTTGTTACTGAAACTGGAAAAATAATCCCTGCTCGAATGACAGGAACTTCTGCAAAATATCAACGTCAGTTAAATAGAGCAATTAAAAGAGCAAGACACCTTGCTTTAATGCCCTACACAGATTCACATTATAATTAAACAAATGGAATTAATTCTCTTAGAAAAAGTAGCTCAACTAGGTGATCCTGGTGACCTTGTTAAGGTTAAGGCGGGCTATGGTAGAAATTTCCTTATTCCTTCAGGGAAAGCCGTGAGAGCTGATGAAAAGAATAAAGAAGAGTATGAAAAAAGAAAGGCTGCCTTGTTGGAAGCTGAAAAGAATAGAAAAGCAGAAGCAGAAGAAAGAGCTATCAAATTAAAAGAACTAAAAGTAGAAATTAGTGTTGCTGTATCTGAAGAAGGCACTATGTATGGTTCTATTGGTACAAGGGAAATTGTTGAGGCTATACAAGACCTAGGACTAGAAATTGAAAAAAGTGCAATTAGACTTCCTGAAGGTACGTTGAAGGAACTAGGTGAATACTCTTTAGATGTTGAGCTTCACCCAGAAGTAATAGAGCCAGTATCAATCACACTCAAAGAAGATAATTCAGAATAATTAGCTTCAGGTCTTGTGCAAACCATCCCTCAATGGGAAAATGAGCTTGCAAATAATTATGGCTCAAGAGCAGACTCAAAAAAAAGATTTACCTTATTCTTCTGAAGCAGAAAGAGCTGTTTTAGGCGGAATTATGCTCAAAAATGAGACATGGGATTTAGTCTCAAATCTTGTAAAAGAAGAGGATTTTCATATTGAAGAACATAAATTAATTTATAGAACTATTTCTGATCTTCAAGAAAACGGTAGACCAATAGATGTTATAACTGTTCAAGAAGCCATTGAAGGCAATGGTGATTTACCAAAATTAATAAATTCGGGTGGAAAAGAATATCTAACTCTCTTGGCTAGAGAGACACCAAGCGTCGCAAATATTCAGAGTTATGCTGATATTATTAAACAAAGGTCTAATTTAAGGAAATTAATTGTAGCGGCTGAAAGTATATCCAAGATAGCAAAAGAGTCAGACGCTTCTGGAAGCGAAAGGGTAATTGATGAAGCCGAAGAAAGAATTCTGAGCCTTAGAGATGATCTAGAAAGATCGGTAGGACCAGTTGAAGTCAAAAAAAGACTGGGAGATGTTTACTCAGAAATTCAAAAATCTTCAGAAAGTGGAAGCCATTTAGTAGGTATAAGTACCGGCTTTACTCAGATTGATGACATGACACTTGGGTTACAAAAATCAGATTTAATAATCATAGCTGGAAGACCATCAATGGGAAAAACAGGCTTTGCTCTAAACATTGCCGAAAACATTGTTAGAAGCACATCAAATTCTGTCTTGATTTTTAGTATGGAAATGTCCATTGAACAAGTAATCAGAAGATTTATATCAAGCATTTCAAACATAGATCTTCAGCGATTAATGAGGGGCCAATTACAGGATACAGACTGGGAAGGAATAGATAAAGCTACTTCTATTTTGAGTCAAAAAACAATCTTACTTGATGATACTCCTTCACTATCTCCTGCAGAAATTAAAGCCAGGGCTAGAAGAATTAAAAGGGAAAGAGATGATTTAGCTTTAATTATTATTGATTATTTACAATTAATGCAAATACCAGGGAGAGGCGATAATAGGGTAGCTGAAATTAGTGAGATAAGCAGATCATTGAAATCCTTAGCCAAAGAACTAGACCTCCCTGTTATAGCTCTATCTCAACTCAATAGGGCTGTAGAGTCAAGACCCGACAAAAGGCCAATTTTAGCAGATCTCAGAGATTCTGGAGCCATTGAGCAAGATGCTGACGTTATTGCATTTTTATATAGACATGAATATTATGACCCTACTGATATAGAAAGTTTTGGTAAAGCTCAGGTTGGTATTTCTAAACAACGTAACGGCCCTACAGGAAGAGTAGATCTAGCATTTAGGAAAGAGATAGCTAAGTTCGAGAACTTAGAGAGAAGATCTCCACCTGAATTCTATGAAGATGATCAGGAAGATCTATGAAAGTAAAACATGTTAAAGAAACTCCACGAAAGGTTAGGTCCTTTGAAGAATCTGAAGAAATTAATATTTCTAATAAGGAAATACAAGATATAGCAGAAATCTTCCAGACCCCTTTAACAGGTTCATATAATTGGGATTATTCTGCTCAAGATAATAGAATAAAGAAACTTTACGAGCTAGGAAAAAAACTAAATTGGAACGTAGAAATAGATATAGATTGGGATAGACCACTTCCTGAGGTATCTGATGAATTACCACAAACCTTTTGGGATGATTATCCGCCATATAAAGCTCTTAATTTACAAGAGAAAAAAGAGTTTCTAAGACATAGAGGTGCAAGTCAATTTAGCCAGTTTCTTCACGGAGAACAGGGTGCTCTATTAGTTGCTTCTCAGCTAGTTTCTTGCGCACCAACATATCAAGCTAAGCTTTACGCAGCTTCCCAAACTTTTGATGAGGCTAGGCATGTTGAAGCTTTCAATAGATTTATACAGGAGAGATCCAAATTAATGTATCCAATAGGATCTGGTCTAAAAAGTCTTTTAGATAAAATATTAACTGATGAAAGGTGGGATCTGAAATTAATTGGTATGCAAATAATCATAGAAGGCTTAGCTTTAGCTGCTTTTAATACTGCAAAAGATGTAACTCCTGATCCTGTACTAAAAGATCTTTTGTATTTAATTATAAGGGATGAAGCTAGGCATGTAACTTTTGGAGTAAATTACTTGGAAGAATATATAGAAAACTTATCTGACGAAGAAAGAGAAGATAGAGCCATTTTTGCTTATGAAGCTTGCGTAATAAGCAAGGAAAGGCTTTTTCCTACTGATGTTTTTAGATATTACGGTTGGGATGAAGAAGAAGCTAGAGATTATTCAAATAATGCCGGTTTTGGAATGGAATTCCAAAGATTACTCTTTTCAAGAGTTGTACCAAATTTATCAAGGATTGGATTGTTAACTGATAAAGCTAGACCATTGTACGATAAGTTAGGAGTTTTAGAATTTGAGTCAGCTGGATCAGATGCAGATATTGAATGGGCAGAATTAGAAAAACCTTTAGATCGCTCTGCTTAATTTCATAGATTCAGTTGTCGGATATAAACCTTTTTGTTAATCTGTACTCCCATCTTGATGAAGTTTTTTTTATATTCAAGGTAAAGGCTTTATAGATGGTTAATCTTCAAACTCACTACATTTTCGTAACAGGGGGCGTAGTATCGTCTTTAGGAAAAGGAATAGCTTCTGCTTCATTAGGAGCCTTGTTAGAAAGCAGGGGGTTATCTATAACTATCCTGAAATTGGATCCATATATAAATTTAGATCCAGGAACTATGTCTCCTTTCCAGCATGGTGAGGTTTTTGTTACCGAAGACGGCTCTGAAACAGATCTTGATTTAGGCCACTATGAAAGATTTATTAAGACAAAGATGTCTAAATTAAATAATTTCACAACTGGCCAAGTCTATGAACAGGTACTTAAAAATGAAAGACGAGGAGATTATTTAGGCGGCACTGTTCAAGTAATTCCTCACATCACAGATGAAATAAAAAGAAAGATTTATCAGGGAGCTAAGGGTTCAAAAATAGCTATTGTAGAAATTGGAGGAACAGTTGGTGATATTGAGTCTCAACCTTTTTTAGAGGCAATTAGACAAATAAAGATTGAACTAGGTGCCTCTAGGACACTTTTCTTACATTTAACTTTAGTTCCCTTCATAAAAGCAGCAGGAGAGACTAAAACTAAACCTACACAAAGGTCTGTTAAAGAAATGCTCTCTCACGGTTTGCAACCTGATATTTTAATTTGTAGATCTGATGAGGTTATAGGACAAGAAGAAAAAAGAAAAATAGCCCTATTTACTAATGTTGAAAGAGAGGCAGTTATATCTATGCCTGATGTCAGTTCAATTTATAATATTCCTTTAGAGTTAAATTCTCAGAAAGTAGATGATTTGGTTGTTAAGAAATTAGGCATAAGGTGTTCTAAGCCTAATCTAAAAGATTGGAGGAAAGTAGTAAAAGCTGATTTAAACCCTAAAAACACTGTTAATATAGCAATGGTTGGAAAGTATACCGATCTCTTAGATGCATATAAGTCTTTAAATGAAGCGTTAAAACATGGAGGGTTACAGAATAATATAAAGGTTGATATTAATTATGTTGATTCAGAGAAACTGAATACGAGAAATACAAAATCTAAATTAAAGAATTCTGATGCTATTTTAGTTCCTGGAGGTTTCGGAGAGAGGGGAATAGAGGGAATGATAAATGCTGTCCGATACGCTAGACTTAATAAAATTCCCTATCTAGGCATATGTCTAGGTTTACAAATTGCTGTGATAGAGTTTTCCCGCAATGTACTAAATTTTAAAGATGCAAATAGTACAGAATTTGACAGTGAAACTTCTTATCCAGTAATAGGTCTTATACATGAGTGGATGGATAGCAGCGGTATAATAGAGAAAAGAGATGAAAATTCTAATCTTGGAGGAACAATGAGATTGGGTGCACAAGAATGTCATTTATCATCTAATTCCTTAACCAGATCTCTTTATAGAAAGAAAGTTATAAAGGAGAGGCATAGACATAGATATGAAGTAAATAATAACTTTGTTAAACAATTTGTAAATAAAGGCTTAAAAGTTGCGGGAAGATCTAAAGATAGTAATTTAGTTGAAGTAATCGAAATAGAAAATCATCCCTGGTTTATTGGTTGTCAGTTTCACCCTGAATTTACTTCAAACCCCAGAGATGGACATCCCCTGTTTTCTGGATTTATAAAAGCTGCATTAAATAAAAAATTATGAAAGAAGTAAAAATAGCAAATCTGTCTCTAAGTAATAATAGGCCTTTTGTTTTAATTGGAGGGCTGAATGTTCTTGAAACTGATGAAATTAATGAAAAGATTATTAAGCAATGTAAAGAAGTTACTAAAAAACTTGATATAGATTTTATATTTAAAGCTTCTTATGACAAAGCAAACAGGTCTTCCGTAAATTCATATCGAGGACCTGGATTGAAAGACGGTTTAAAAAAATTATCAAATTTAAAGACAGAATTTAATGTTCCAGTAATTTCTGATATACATTTACCTTCTGAAGCTGAAATAGCAGCTGAAGTGCTCGATGTAATACAAATTCCAGCTTTTTTATGTAGACAAACTGATTTATTAAAAGCTGCTTGTGAGACAGGCCTTCCGTTGAATATAAAAAAAGGTCAATTCTTAGCCCCTTCAGATGTTAATAATATATTAGAAAAATGTAAACATTTCCAAAACGAGCAATTACTTATCTGCGAAAGAGGAACTTCATTTGGATACAATAATTTAGTAGTTGATATTTTAGGTATGTTGGAATTAAAAAAATATAATTACCCATTAGTTTTTGACGTAACTCATTCCCTGCAAATGCCTGGTGGTTTAGGCGACAAGACTGCTGGAAGGAGAGAGTTTGCTTTAAACCTTGCTAAAGCAGGAATATCTTTAGGTATTTCAGCTCTTTTTCTAGAAATGCACCCTAATCCTGAAGAAGCTAAATGTGATGGACCGTGCGCTCTTCATCTAGAAGATCTAGAAGACTTCTTAAATTCTGTAAAATCTATAGACTCGATAGTTAAAGATGCAAATTAAAGCTATAAGAGGTTATGAAGTTTTAGATTCTAGAGGAAACCCAACTCTAGCAGCAGAAGTAATACTAGAAAATGATCAAGCTTCTCTAGCATTCGTCCCCTCAGGAGCTTCTACGGGTAAATATGAAGCTAGTGAAAGAAGAGATTCTGACCCAGATAGATATTTTGGAAAAGGGGTAAGTTTGGCTGTTGAAACTATAAATAAAGAAATCTCTCAAGTTATCAGAGGAGTAGATATAGAAGATATAAATTTAATAGATAACTTAATGATAGAGGCTGATGGTACAGAGAATAAAGAAAAGTTTGGTGCTAATTCAATACTTGCATTGTCCATGGCTTGTGTAAAAGCTGCCTCAAAGCTAAATAAAAAATCAATTCATGATTTTCTGAATGCCTTACAAGTAGATAAATTCTCTACTAACTATACCCAATCATTACCAGTTCCTATGATGAATATATTGAACGGAGGAGCTCATGCAGATAATCCTATAGATTTTCAAGAATTTATGGTTCAACCCAAAGGTTTTGAAAGCTTTTCTGAATCTCTTCGGTGTGGAGTAGAAATATTTCAGTCTCTTAAAAATATCTTACAAAACAAAGGATTAAGTACTTCAGTAGGTGATGAAGGAGGATTTGCTCCTATGCTGCATTCACCTGAAGAAGCTTTGAACTTGATTCTAGAAGCGATAGAAATTTCAGGTTACAAAGCTGGAGAAGATGTCTATATATGTCTAGATATAGCTGCTACAGAATTCTATAGCGGAAGTGAATATATATTAGAAGGAATGGGGCAGAAATATAACACCTCAGAGATGATTAAATACATTGAGAAACTTAATAATAATTATCCTATATCCTCTATAGAAGATCCTTTAGCTGAAGATGATTGGTCGGGTTGGGTAAACATGACTTCTAAAATGGGGTCTAAGACGCAGTTAGTTGGAGATGACTTATTTGTTACAAACCCTAAAAGAATTAAGAAAGGAATAGAACAAAATGCTGCTAATTCTGTTTTAATAAAAGTTAACCAGATAGGTACAATCAGTGAAACTATACAGGCAGTAAAAATAGCACGAGAAGCTAATTATGACTGTGTGATATCTCATAGATCGGGAGAAACAGAAGATACTTTCATATCGGATCTTGCTGTAGGCTTAGGGGTAGGTCAAATAAAAGCTGGAGCTCCTTCAAGATCTGACAGAGTAGCTAAATATAATAGATTACTATTGATAGAATCAAAATCTAAATTGAGCATCATTTAAATGTTAAGAAAAATCAAACTTATTAACCCCCAGACAGCTCTTTTATCAATATTGATATTGTTGCTGATTGTTTTAATTATTTTAGTGCAGAGAAATTTCTGGTTCGGTGATTATAGTAGATCTAATTTAAATCAACTTAAAGAAGAAGTAGCTAACTTAGAGCAAGAGATAAACACTATACAGAAAGAAAATGATTCTCTTAAACAGGAAAGATCTAGGTTAGGTTCTGGGAGGGCTGCAATAGAAGGAATAGCTAGAACAGAACTAGGCTTAATTCATCCAGATGAAGAGTTTTATATTTTTAAAGAAAGTAAAGAACATAACTTGAAAGAAAATTGATGCAATCTTTTGCGGTAATAATTCCTGCAGCTGGTAAAGGGGAGAGGTTCAGGTCTGACATCCCTAAGCAGTATTCTCAAATTGAAAAAAAGACAATACTTTCTATATCCATTGATATCTTTACGACAATTAAAGAATGCAAAATAATATGTGTTCCTGTAGCTAAAAAGTATATAAAAGAATTTGAGAGGGATCCTGTCTATAAAAAGAACAATGTGAAGTATATAGAAGGTGGAAATACACGCTCCTTCTCCATAAGAAATTCTATTGCCTATTTATCTAGTTTAGATTTAGACATAAAAAATATATTAATTCATGATGCAGTAAGACCATGCTTAGATAGCAACGACCTAACTAAAATTTTGGATGAAATCACTAATAAAAATGTAGAAGGGGCCATTCTTGCTACTCCTTTAACGGATACTTTGAAAGAAGCTGAGACAGGTTATGTTAAAAAAACTTTAGATAGAACGAATTTGTGGAGGGCTTCGACACCACAAATCTTTACTAGAGCTCTATTAGAAGAGGCATACCTTAATCCAAATAAGGATATATCCGGACTAACAGATGATTCTGCGGTGGTTGAAGATATCTCTAAAAAGATTTCTATCTTGAGGTGTTTGAATACTAATATAAAGATTACTTACTCTGAAGATTTAGAAGTTGCTAAATTTATATTAAAAAAACAAGGTAAATTATGAATTTAAGAATAGGACAAGGTTATGATGCCCATAAATTAGTTCCAGGCGATGGTATGACTTTAGGAGGAGTTAAAATAAGTTCCGATTACTCTATTGAGGCACATTCTGATGGAGATATTATTATCCATGCCCTTATGGACTCTTTGTTAGGAGCTTCTGGCTTGGGAGATTTAGGTTCTTTTTTCGGAACTTCGGAGGATTCCTTAAAAGATGTTTCTAGTAGAGATCTTCTTAAAAGAATTGTTTCTAAATTTAAAGAGGATAATATTTCTATAATAAATGTAGATATAACCTATATAGGGGAAGTTCCGAAAGTTATTGAACATGTTGGTCTTATTAGAGAAAACCTCTCTAAAGATTTAGAAATTGAGAAGATGGCTGTGAGTTGCAAAGCAACCACAACTGATGGCATGGGTTTTGAAGGTAAAAAATCTGGAATTTCATGCCTAGCTGTTAGCCTAATAAGAATTTAAAGTGTTAAAAATTTTAATTTCTAATGATGATGGTGTAAAGGCACCAGGGATAATTGAATTGCATTCTGAGTTAAAAGATATTGCTGAAGTTATAGTAGTTGCTCCTAAGCAAAATCAGAGTGGTGCCGGATCTTCCATAACTACAAATAAGGCCATTAACGTAAAGCAGCTTAAGAACGGTTTTTTTTCAGTTAATGGCCGACCAGCAGATTGTGTTTATATAGGAATACACGCCCTTTGTCCTTGGGAACCGGATTTAGTTGTAAGTGGTATAAATCTAGGAGCCAATATGGCTGAAGATATCTTATATTCAGGAACAGTAGGAGCTGCACTTGAAGGAAGGCATTTAAAATTTCCACCCATAGCAGTCTCGTCAGCTGCATTCAAGCAACCTGGATCTGAAAAATTAGATGTTCCTAACTATAGAGTAGCCGCAAAGGTTACAAGAGAAATAGTTCTTAAAATAAACAAACTCAAGTTAAAAAGAGGCACCTGTCTTAATATTAATGTTCCAAATATTACTTATTCCGAAGATATAACTAAAACAGTAACTAAATTAGGTACATGGGGTTATAGATCCCCTCCAGATTCACTCGCCCTTAAAAATGGTTCAAAAAATTATTACACTACCCATAGAACAAATTATCCTGAGAATGAATATAATTCTGATATAGCCACTTTACTAAGAAATGAAGTTTCTATTTCACCCTTTTCAGATAAGTTACTACAAATTGATGAATCTCAAAAGATTAGTAATTGGTTAAATGAAAATTTCTAATAAACCTTTAGAAGGCACTGGAATGGTTTCCTTGAGAACAAGGAAAAGGCTTGTAGAGCGGCTCACTGAGCAGGGCATTGATGATATAAGAGTTCTCGAAGCAATATTAGATATACCTAGACATAAGTTTATTGATGAAGCTCTATCTTCAAGGGCCTACGATGATTTAGCTTTACCGATTGGACATTCCCAAACAATATCGCAACCTTATATTGTTGCTAAGATGACTGAAGAGCTTATTAAGCATGAAAAATTCTCACAAAAACCACTAAACAATGTTCTGGAGATTGGAACAGGTTGTGGCTATCAAACAGCAATACTCTCTAGATTTTCAAAAAATATTACAACAATTGAAAGGATAAAGTCTTTACAGAATAATGCAAAAAAAAATCTGAAGGAATTATCCATTCATAATGTGAAGTATATCAATGATGATTTAAGTTCAATTTATGGAAAAAACTATAAATTTGACTCTATATTATCTGCAGCTGCCCCTAAAGAAGTTCCTTTAGAGCTTAAATCTTTGTTACATTCTGGTGGAAAATTAATTATTCCTGTAGGAAAAGAAAACCAACAACTTTTAACTCTTATTACTCGTAACTCTGAAACTGACTTTTCTGAAAAGGTAATTGAAAAAGTATTCTTTGTTCCTCTGTTATCTGGAGTGGTAAGTTAATGGAAGTTATGAGAAATTTTATTAAAGGGATTTTTATGGGCATGGCTGAGATAATTCCAGGTATCTCTGGAGGCACTTTAGCTCTTATATTAGGTATTTATGAGAGACTTATAAATGCCATAGCTGCTTTTAACTTTAATACATTTCATTTATTTCGATCTGCAAAATTTAAAGAGGTTTGGAAAACTATTGATGGAAACTTTTTATTGATATTAGGACTTGGGATGTTAACTAGTATTTTTACTTTATCCTATCTAATTTTAATTATCCTTTCAAATTATCCATTACTTCTTAAATCTATTCTCACTGGCCTACTTTTAGGTTGTTTGTTTTCCCATTTACTAAGACCACAGTTCTTTTCTTTAGATTTTCTTAAGGGATTTGTTTTTTCATTCTTACTTTTTTTAACTATTTTATTTAGTAAAGTGCATTCACTAGAAGAAGTTTCCTCAATTTATATATTCTTGTGCGGTTTCTTAGCAATATTTGCATTAGTTTTACCTGGTATATCAGGTAGTTTTATCCTTCTGATTCTAGGTATATATCCTTTAATGATCAAATCTATTACCATTCTAGACTTCAGTGTTTTGGGAGCTTTTTTACTAGGCTCACTTTTAGGTTTATTTACAAGTGTGAATCTAATAAAAAAACTTTATGAATCTAATAAAGGTCTCCTTATCTCCTTCTTTTTTGGATTAATCTTATTCAGCATTCCTTTATTGTGGCAAGATACTAAATTTGATTCAGGTCTATCTCTCTTGGAGATCTTGTGTGGTTTGGGAGTTGGATTTCTTTTAATTTTAAGCTTGTTCTGGGCTCAGAAGTCCTAACGTTCTAATAAATGCCTTTTATTTTTTATATCCATCCATTCATCCGAATCATTAGGAGGAGCTTTTTGTTCAATAATATTAGGCCATTCAAAACATAACTCAGCATTTAGTTCAATAAAATCTATTTGATCTGGAGGCACTTCGTCTTCTGAATATATTGCTTCAACTGGACATTCAGGTTCACACAAAGCACAATCTATACATTCATCAGGGTTAATAACCAACATATTTGGACCTTCGTAGAAACAGTCCACTGGACAAACCTCAACACAATCAGTAAGTTTACATTTTATACATGCTTCTCCCACAATGAAGGTCATTTCTTTTGCAATTTTTTATATAGTTAATTTAAATTAAGTCACTAGACAATGCTTTGAGATATGTTGTAATTATATCTAATAAGGAAGGTTTATAGAAATTGGATTTATTACATCTCCAAAATCTAAGTTCAGAATTAGGTGAGCTGTTAATTAATAAGAACTATTCTTTCACTTCAGCAGAATCTTGTACTGGAGGTTGGGTAGGTCAGGTAGCTACATCTGTCCCTGGAAGCTCTAGGTGGTACGGAGTAGGATTTATTACCTATTCTAACAAAGCAAAGATTGAGATTTTAGGTGTTTCCAAGGAAACACTTAAAGATAAAGGTGCAGTTAGTCAAGAAGTGGTAGAAGAAATGGTAGGAGGTGCTATAGAAAGGAGCCAAGCCAATTTAGGTGTTGCTATTAGTGGTGTTGCAGGCCCTGGAGGCGGAAATAAAAATACTCCTGTTGGTACAGTTTGTATGGCTTGGAAGCTTAATGATACTATCTATACTTCTACTGAATTATTTAACGGAAATAGATCGGAGGTAAGATATAAAACCGTAGAAAAGGCCTATAAAAGAGCTATATATATTTTAGAAGAAAAAAAATAAAATACTGTTTATTTATACAGTATTATGTATAATAGCCATATTGTGAAAAACGGAGAATCAATATGGCACAAAAAAAGGTGACTGATATTAAAGAAGTAGATAAAACAAAACAGCTAGACAATGCTTTAGGTCAAATCGAGAGACAGTTTGGAGCTGGTACTGTTATGAGAATGGGAGAAAAGGCTCATGAAGATATACCTTTTATACCTACAGGCTCTCTTGGATTAGATTTAGCACTAGGCATAGGAGGATTGCCAAAAGGTAGAATAGTAGAGATTTATGGTCCTGAATCTTCTGGTAAAACTACCTTAACTCTTGAAGTAATAGCACAGTGCCAAAAAAATGGCGGTACTGCTGCTTTTATAGATGCAGAGCATGCTTTAGATCCAATATATGCAAGTAAATTAGGTGTGAACGTAGATGATTTACTTGTGTCTCAACCTGACACTGGCGAACAAGCTTTAGAAGTTGCAGATATTATGGTGGCATCTGGAGGAGTAGATATATTGGTTATTGATTCAGTTGCTGCTTTAGTTCCCAAGGCAGAAATTGAAGGAGAGATGGGAGATCATCACGTTGGATTACAGGCAAGACTAATGTCTCAAGCTCTAAGGAAAATAACTGGTAATGTTCAAAAATCTAAAACTTTAGTAATTTTTATCAACCAAATAAGGCATAAGATAGGTGTAATGTTTGGTAGCCCAGAGACAACTGCAGGAGGAAATGCATTAAAGTTCTATTCATCTGTAAGAATGGATATTAGAAGAATAGGAACAGTAAAGGAAGGCGATGAAGCTGTAGGTAATGAAACTAGAGTTAAGGTAGTTAAAAATAAAGTTTCACCTCCATTTAAACAAGCAGAATTTCAGATTCTTTATAATAAAGGAATAAATAGATTGGGAGAGATAATTGATAAAGGGGTCGAGTTAGATATTTTAGAAAAAGCTGGAGCCTGGTATAGCTACGAGGGCGAAAAAATAGGACAAGGCAAAGCTAATTCAGCAGAATTCCTTCAACAGAATAAAAAACTATTAAATAAGATCGAGAAAGAAGTAATAGACACTATTAAAAAGAAAAGTAAATAGTTTTATCTTTAGTAAAAGCAAATCTTAAATAAAGAAGATACATTTTGTTGAAATGCTCTATTCCTTTATACTTCAACAAACAAATATGGAGAGAGTATGGGAAATGCTTATATAGTAGGAGCTGTTAGGACGCCTGGTGGAAGAAAGAATGGAAAACTAAGCAAATGGCATCCAGCTGACTTGGGCGGATTAGTTTTGGATGAGTTGGTTGAAAGGACAGGAGCTAATCCAGATTCGATAGATGATGTAATATTTGGGTGTGTAAGCCAGTCTGGTGCACAATCAGGTAATGTAGCAAGAAATGCAGTGTTAAGTTCGTCTTTGCCAGAATCAGTTCCAGGGACTACTGTTGATAGACAGTGTGGCTCTTCTCAACAGGCAATACATTTTGCTGCACAAGCTGTTATGTCAGAGACACAAGATGTTGTAATCGCTGGAGGAGTAGAAGTTATGAGCCAGGTACCTATAGGAGCAGCTATTGTAGATAGTTACAAGGCAGGCCATGGCCAACCTTTTGATGGAAAAGGAATAACTGATAGATATCCCGGAGTGCATTTTAGTCAATTTGCTGGAGCAGAAATGATGGCTAAGAAATGGGGTCTATCAAGAGAAGTGCTTGATCAATTTGCTTTATCAAGTCATCAAAAAGCAATAAATGCTACAGAAAATTCGTATTTTGAAAGAGAGATACTACCAGTTAAAGGTTTCTCGGCTTCTGGTGAGGAAGAGATCATCTTAATAGACGAAGGCATTAGATTTGATGCAAGTATAGAAAGCTTATCTGGATTAAATACTTTATCAGATGAAGGTGTTTTAACTGCAGGAACTTCAAGCCAAATTTGTGACGGGGCTGCTGCAGTTATGTTGGTGAACGATCGAGGCTTAGAAAAATTAGGATTAACTCCTAGAGCAAAAGTAGTTGCTTTAGCTTTAGCTGGAGATGATCCAGTTATAATGCTAACTGGACCGATACCTGCTACGAAAAATGTATTAGAAAAAGCTAATATGAAAATTGAAGACATTAATCTCTATGAAGTCAATGAAGCTTTTGCACCAGTTCCTTTAGCTTGGGCCGAAGAATCAAAGGCTGATATAGAAAAGTTAAATGTTAATGGAGGAGCTATGGCTTTAGGTCATCCTTTAGGTGGAACAGGAGCAAAACTTATGACCACGTTGCTCCATGAATTAGAACGTAGGCAAGAAACGTTTGGTTTACAAGCTATTTGTGAAGGAGGGGGAACTGCTAATGCGATGATAATTGAGAGGATTGTTAGCTAAATAACTAGTTTCTCTTTAATCGCATCTAAGGTTAGAGATAGGGTTTTATCATAGATCCTTTCTTTGAACTCAAATTCCTTATCTGAGATTGTTTTTTCTCCAACTATAAGGACATAAGGTATTCCTACTAATTCTATATCTGTAAATTTTATTCCTGCTCTTATATCTCTATCATCCCAAAATACATCTATACCCGTGTTCTTAAAATCTTTATAAATTTCTAGACATTTTTTAGATACTTCCATATTCCTTTTAGGGTTTATCTCAACTAAAGCTATATCAAAAGGACTAATCTCTTTAGGCCATATAATACCTTTGTCATCATGACTTTGTTCTATTGCTGCTGCCACTATTCTTGTAGCTCCAATACCGTAACAACCCATCTCAGGATAGATATCTTTTTTATCACCTTGTATACATAAGTTCATGGTCTCACTATATTTCTTTCCTAATTTAAATATATGTCCTACTTCTATACCTCTTTTTAGCATTAATGTTCCCTTGCCATCTGGGCTCGGTTTACCTTCTAAAGTATTTGGGTCTTGTTCATCTTGTAATTTACTAAGCATTTCTGCATTTATTGCATAATCACTTTTATTACTAAAAGCCAATAAATCTTCTCCTGAATCTGCAAGAACATGGAATTCTTCTGAACGAGATCCACCCATTTGACCGCTATCAGCATTTACTACTTTATAGTCTAAACCCAACCTATCAAATATTTTTAAATAGGCTTCTTTCATTTTTTGATAGCTTAGATCTAACCCATTTACATCTAAGTCAAAAGAATATGCATCTTTCATAACGAACTCTCTTCCTCTCATTACTCCAAAACGCGGTCTAATTTCGTCTCTAAATTTAGTTTGAATTTGATACAAGGTAATAGGAAGTTGTTTATAGCTCCTTAAAATATTTTTACATAAATCTGTAATAACCTCTTCATGAGTTGGTCCTAAACAGAAGTCTCTATCATTTCGATCCTTGAAGACCAATAGCTCTTTACCATATTGGTTTATCCTATCTGATTCTTCCCATAATTCAGTTGGTTGTACCATTGGCATGAGTATTTCTTGTGCACCAGCCAAGTTCATTTCTTCTCTAATTATATGTTCAACTTTATTAAGAATCTTTTTCCCAGTAGGAAGCCAATTGTATATTCCTGAAGCCACTTGTCTGATAAGACCGCCTCTAATCATTAATTGATGGGAAATAACCTCAGCATCAGTAGGAGTTTCTCTTTGTGTAGCAAGTATATGTGAAGAAGCTTTCATAATTCTTCTAAATAATACCATAAAGCTAAATGTCAGGTAGTTATTCGCCTAAATTGTTATAATTAGAACAAGGTTAGATATTTGTAATTGATATATTAGTAAATCTGTTAATTTTATTTATGCCAACATACATATTTAAGAACAAAAAGAGCAAGGAAGTTTTTGAGATCCAAATGAGAATTTCAGAATTAGATGATTATAAGTTAAAAAATCCAAACCTTATACAAATGCCTACTGCACCTTCTTTCAGGTTAAAAGGAACCGGTTGGTATGAAACTGATTTTAAGACAGGAAAAAAGAAGAATATAGCAATTAAAGATAGCGATAAGTCCGATGAAAAAAAGGCTATTGAAAAGAAAGGAATAAAAGAAAAGGAAGTAAAAAAGGAAGAAAAAAAGGAAGTAAAA